>Ga0210406_10002835_pt1 | contig 19415 bp, 14 predicted proteins | sample IncBWC30MmetaG_FD_155454 | JGI IMG/M metagenome (GOLD analysis project Ga0210406, IMG submission 155454) | Forest soil microbial communities from Barre Woods Harvard Forest LTER site, Petersham, Massachusetts, United States - Inc-BW-C-30-M | ecosystem: Environmental > Terrestrial > Soil >... | reverse complement strand
AGATATCGATCGCTCTGCGTTCGTTGAGCCGCAACTGGTTCACTATCCCGGACCCGACAACCAGCCCGTCCCGGCATGGCTCTTCGTTCCCAAAAATCTTGATCGCAGCCAGAAACATCCGGCGATCGTTTGGATTCATGGGGACGGTATCAACCAGAACTATGATGGCTGGCACGTACAACGAAATTACGCCGTCTACTACAGCATGCATCAGTATCTGCTGCAACAGGGTTACGTCGTCATCGCACCTGATTATCGCGGTAGCATCGGTTATGGGCGAGATTGGCGCAACGGCGTCTACATGGACGTTGGGGGCAATGACGCGAAGGACGCATGGATGGCCGCCAACTATCTAAAGACGCTCTCCTTTGTCGACAGCAATCGCATGGGCGTCTGGGGTTTGAGCTACGGTGGATTTTTCACGCTAATCGCGATGACCGATCAACCAACTCTCTTCCGTGCTGGCATTGACGTCGCCGGCGTCGTAGATTACGACATGTACTACAACGATCCCTATCACGGTGATTGGACGGAAAGCCGAATCGGCACGCCAGAGCGAAATCCAAAAGTCTACGCGAACGCATCTCCCATCTCACATATTGACCGATTAGCTCGCCCGCTGCTGGTTTTGCACGGTACTGCGGATGTGAACGTGCCGTTCATCGAATCTGTATGGCTCGTTGATGAAGCTCTGAAGAAGAATAAAGGCGATCTACTAACCTTCATGATGTATCCAGGCGAATTCCATTACTTCACACGCGAACATGTCCTACGGGATGCCTGGCACCGGGTCGACGACTACTTTGGCACGCATCTACGGCCGTCCGGCCGCCCGGCCAATTCGTTCCACCAGCCGCATCTTCTGAGTGGATTCCCCTAAAGCAACCGAACGACCATCTCCTACCCAACTCCGGGCCATCCCACTTGATCAGGTTCCCCTCCGGATACACGAAGTTCATCTGGACAGACAACCGGGCAGCCGACAACGTACAGGAGCGCAACTACAACGGTTCCTATTTTCTTGGTTCTCTGAGGGCCGGATCGTCATGACATGCACGTCGGTAAGCAGAATCAGCTACTGAGGCGGTTGATCCAGTCGGCGCCCAGGCTTGCCAAGCTGGCATCTTCACTCGACGACAATCCGCTGACGGCGACTGATCCAGCTACCTCATTATTCTTCCAGACCGGAACGCCGCCGCCCCAGCCCACGAATCTAGGATCGCCGTAGTAGGAGATGTCGTGGCCCCTTTCCGGATGTTTGACCTTTTCTCCAATCTCCTGAGTTGGCTTGCCAGCTCGCGCGGCCGTCCACGCTTTGTTTATAGCGATGACGACCGAGGATATGGGAGCTGCATCCATGCGGGCAAATGCGATGAGCTCGCCGCGGCAGTCAGCCACAGCCACCACAACGGCCTTCTGCATCTGCAGGGCACGCTCCACGATCAGTTCGACGGCTCGCTTCGCTTCGGTGTAGTCGATGGTTGGAATCGTTCTCATTGACGGCAAGAATATCAGAGGTGAGGGAAAACAACCCGGGTGTAAGGAGATTGATTGAATTGATCCTCGATCCAGGCGATGGTGGTCACCGCTCATAAGAGGTTTTTGACGTTAGGATGCCTCTGGTTTTTGAAGAGGCACATCCAGTCTGTGTTTCTTGCGCGGAAGCATCTTTTCAATTCTGAAGCCATTTATGCCACACCTATCTTTGCCTGCCTGCATGGGGCAGCGGCCGGAAGTCTGGAGGGAGGACTGAGGTAGAACTTACGGCGCAAGCGAACGGCCTGCCGACTGAAGCGGTTTTCGCAGATAAGGCATCTGCGAATGACAAGCTTAAGCACGATGAAAGCTTCGCCCATCTGCCCAACCGTTGGAGACCTCATCCGCTCAGAGATCGCGACCATCTCTAGCTAGGGCCTCCGCAGACCCCTGGAATTGTGGCGCAATCAGCAGCTGCTCAAGATGTAGGGTTCCTGCTTTCTCCTGTGGTAGCTGAAGAGCTGGGCAATCCAAACAAGTCTTGCTCGCAGTTCGTTTTCAGGCCGTGCCTCGATCCGATCCATGCACCTTTTCAATCACAACCTCGATCATGCCTGCAAAGCGAATTAGTCCAGTCCAAATCGCCCGGACTGTCATGACCCAATGCCCAATTCTCCTTGGCGATGCGGTTCTGACGAGGATGTACCATCGTTACCTCGACTTGCCGGGCTTGCACTCGCACACTCTAGGAAAGCAAAAACTTAGCCCCCCTCCAGAAGCATTTGGAGGCCGAAGCTGGACGCTAAAAATCCACTTTGCCTGGAGAAACAAGTGCAGAATCTAAGAAAACGTTGTTTCATCGCTTATTCGATTACGATTCTTGCGGTATGCGCGGGCGTGTCGCCTGTTTTGGTGCAGGCAACAAGCAGTGACATCGTTTTGTACGCCTCAACCGCGCCCGTACGAGCGGGGACGTGGGCTGTAGTTGCCGATTCCACCGCGGCCGGCGGTTTTGCGATTAGCAATCCCAATCTGGGCGCCGCCAAATTGACCACACCGTTGGCCAGCCCGAAGAATTACTTCGAGATGACTTTCCCGGCGTATTCGGGCCAGCCATACCACCTATGGATTCGCGGCAAGTCGCTGAACAATTCTTACCTTCATGACTCGGTTTACGTGCAATTCTCTGATAGCGTGACCAGTGGTGGAGCCGCGGTGGATCGAATTGGAACCACGTCCGGAGCAGCGGTTTCTTTGCAACGGTGTAATGGAGCTGCCGAACTGGGATGGGGCTGGACCGATAACGGATGGTGCGGCCTAGGGGCCAATGTTTTTTTCAGCACCACGGGCACTCACACGATGCGAGTACAGGTGCGGTCGGACGGGTTTTCGATTGATCAGATCGTGGTTTCTCCACAGAGCTATCTGACCGCCGCCCCGGGCGTGCGAGTAAGCGACACCGCTATCCTGGCTGCCAACCTGCCGGCACTCATTGCGATTGTCAGCCTTTCTCCCAGCCCAACGTCCGGATTTGCGCCTCTGGGCGTAAATTTCTCGGCACAAGTCTCCGGAGCCACAGCCTCCAGCTATAACTGGAACTTCGGGGATGGGCAGATCTCAACCGACGCAGTGCCTTCCCACATATACCAAACGGCAGGTAATTACACTGCTCATGTCACAATCACCGACAGCAATGGGGGAAACGCCAGCGCCTCGGGCCTCGTTGCGGTTGCCCCATCATCAAGCCCGGGGACCACGTTTCGTGCCGTTCAGGCCAATATCTCCTACGGCGGCCACGGTACTGACAACATCCTCAATCTGGATCGTACTACGGACTACCTCGTGAAACTGAACCCCGACGCAGCCGGGCTCACTGAAGCGATCGGCGGCTACAACGATCCTGCACTGATCACCGCTCTGATGAACGCGAAAACCGGGATCACCTGGTATAGCTACTACGTACCGAAGTTTGCAGGTTGCGTTGAAGGAGTGATGATCCTGTCGAAGTGGCCCATCGTAAGCACGGCGCAGTACTTCATGAGCTACCAGATGCCGATCGCTGAAGCCACCCTCAATGTCAATGGGAAGCAAGTCAGCTTCTTCGCCACCCACTTTCAATGGCCCGAAAATGCCGGTCCGGAACGGCAAGTAGAGGCGAATCAGCTGGTCGCCTTTGCCGCGAGTTTCCCCGAGCCACGCATCATTGCGGGGGACTTGAATGCCCAGGTGTACACTGCAGAAGTAAGCACCGTTCTCCAGCAGTACTATGGAGGGTGGGATTCAGCGGTGAGCAAAGGCATTGCAAAAAGTTATTCTTCGAACCCTGCTAGCACCAACACGCGAACTCGAAGAAGCCGAATTGATCACGTCTTTTATTCCAAGAGTGATCCAGGCATCTCGGTAACCGGAGCAGAAATCCCCGATCAGCGCGCTCCCAATACAGCGGCACAGGTGGTGGTTAAACTCGGGACGACTGACGATGCGGGCGTTCGTCCGTCGGACCACAATTTCATCGAGGTCACTTTCTCTTTGAATTAACCGGCGGGAGAGCAAAGGCTCTCCATGACAGATGCATGCTAAAGAAGAAGGACAACCGCGAGGTTGTCCTTCCTCTTTGGTTGACCATCGATGTATTCCGGAAGGCAGCGGAATCGAGACTGACGACCGATTTACATAAATTGTTGGCCGTAACACAGAAAAGGCCAGCAGCGGGACACCTGACCCAGAATGCGTCCATTCGCTTCCTAAAAGCGGCATTTTTGGATCAAACATCTTAAAACCCGTCATGCAGAAATGAGGATGTACGTTCCTAGCAAGATGAAAACCGCTGGCACAACCCGGTCGGCGCATCGATCGACGAAGTGAAAAATAAATGAATGGGTACCGAGCCAGCGGCCGACAAAACACCACACGGCGACAAGCATCCCATACACCATCAAGATCAACCAGACTTGGGCGCGAGCCACGACGAAGAAAGGCACGTACACGCCTACGTTGTCGGCTCCGTTCGAGAACGTAAGAAGCGCGATGGATGCCACACTCAAATTGTCTACCCGCAACTGGTTAGACTTCGACCGGAATGCTTGAAGGAACAGCCGTGCGCCGATCGCGAGCGGCACAACCCCAAGGAACCGTATCCAGCGATGGGGTATTGCTAAAGCCGCCACGGCGCCGATCAGGCTGATGAGGAGGATGATTGCGAAACCAAGGTATTGACCGGCAACGATGCGCCGGGCCGGAATCCGCTTGGCAAAGAAGAGAGTCAGGAGAAGAGCGTCATCGATATTCGTCACAGCGAAGGTAGCGGTGCTCGCAGCGAGTACCTCCAAGTATCGATTCACAAAGAGCTCTACTCTCCGTTCTCTGAAGGTGGCCAGCCGAGTGGCGCTAACTGAAAGGCCTCAGGTACCCACGAGATTGCTGCAACCGCATGCTCAACGGTCGCGGGCGCTGCTGACAGCGTTCAAGAACCTGCGCGCCAGTTCGGCGATTCGATCTGGTTGCCGCCGCCGGATGGCTTCTCTCGGGATCAACTCTCCACCAATACCCAGGGCGATTGCCCCGGCAGCAATAAAGCTGAATGCGGTCCGCTGATTCACGCCGCCAGCAGCGATCATCGGCACCGCGGGAAACATCGCTTTTAGGTCTTTAATATAACTGTGGCCGCCAATGTGCCCACAGGGGACGACTTTGACAAAATCAGGCTCCAGTTTCCACGCGGCGATCACACCGGTCGGAGTGAGTGTTCCGGGAATTACGACGACATTCTCTTTTACCGCAAACTTCACCGTGTCCGGATCCAGGCCGTCGCTTGAAAGGAAGTTAGCCCCCGCCTCTAGGCACCGGCGTGCGGTTTCCACGTCGTGGACGCTGCCCGCGCCGACAATCACTCCTGCAGCATTCTGCACCAAGTGAGAAATCACGTTGATCGCGTCGGGAACGGTCAACGTGACTTCAATGATGGGAATCCCACCACGGGCGACCGCCTCGGCTGCGAACAACGCGTCTTCCGTCGTCGATACTCGAATGGAAGGAATAATCCCGAGTTCTTCGATCCGGCTTCGTACCTGTTGCTTGTTCAAAGATCCGGCTCCTTCGGCGATTCGCTGCAAGTCTCGCTGTGATGATTGAACTAAACCGAGTCTTGATGACGAAATTGCGCTTCCGAAATCAGGGCAGTGTCCTCGTACCCACTGCCTGTCGCAGTTGCTCCAAAGCGAGCAAGTATGAAGCCAGGGCCTGGCGATAGGCAAGCTGCGTGGCGCGATAATTTCGCTCGGCGTCCAGAAAGTCAAGCAGGCTGACTGCGCCACGCTGGTACGCATATTCGGCAATGTCCCGGTCTTTTTGCGCCACCTCGAGATAACCCGAGCGATAAAGCTGGACGATCCGGTCGCTCACGCGCAGGCCACCATATGCGTCGCGCACATCCGTCAAAGCCTGGCCGTTGGTGGCTTTCTCCTGCTCCTGTGCTTGAATGATCGCAAGGCGGGTTCGCGCGATTTCGCCCTGGTTGCGATTAAAGATGGGAAGCGGGATGCTGCCATAAACAGTGGCCGCGTTGATCGCGTTGACGTGGGAGTAGTTTCCCTGCACCGTGACGTCCGGCTTGCCGATCGCTCTCTGCAGCTCGTATTGGCTCCTAGCTGCCGTGACGCCTTGCTGAGCTGCACGAAGGTCAGGGCGGTTCTGCAAAGCCTTTAATTGGAAATCTTCCAGGTTCCCGTTCAGGGGCTGGTAGTCGAACGGACCGGCGACATCATAGTCAGCGGAAACGGATTCGTAGCCAAGCAACTGCCGCAGATCAGAGAGTGCTTGGATCTTTGCCAGTTCGGCCTGCTGGTAGTCGGTCTCAAACTGCAACAGTTGCAATTTAATCTTTAAGTAATCGTCCTCGCTGATCGCGCCTTTGTTGAAACGCAGTTCGCCGAGTTCCACCGTCTTTTGAAAGCTCTTCAAGTCCTTTTCGGCGAGCTCGATCGTCGATTGGGCGAGTTGGACACTTACAAACAATGAAGCGACACTGAACGTAAGACCGCGCTCGTTGTCGGTAACCAGCGAGCGTGTCTGCGCCGTAATGTCCTTAGCGGCTTGCAGCCGGTGCTGACGTTTTTTCCCGCGCTCCAGCAAATAGCTGAGGCCGATATCGCCTTCGGTGTTATCGTGCAGATAATCGCTAGTGGAATGACCTCCATAGAGGTTGGGGTTTTGATGTGCCGGCGAGCCAAGTGGCAAATATTCCCAATCCGCAAACAGAGACGGGTTGGGCCGAAGGTTCGCAGTGGTCTCTTCCGCTTCGGCCTGTGGGATGGTGGTTCGAGCCGCCAGCAGGTTGTGGTTGTGCTGCAGCGCCATTTGAATGGCTTCGTCGAGCGTGAGCCTTGATGTCCCTGTGGCTTGTCCGAGTGCCGGATGGGTCAGCGCGGATGCCAGCAACGCGGCCAGAGCCACGCCGGTGCGGATCTTTCCCCGGACCTCCTGGAAGAGCGCAACACTATTCAAGGGACGCCTCCAGTTCCGGAAGTTGATCGCCCTCTCTCGCGATCCAAACATAAAACGTCGGTAGTAAGACAATGCTCAGCAGCAGATCGGAAATCAGTCCGCCCACAATCACGATCGCGAAGGGCCTCTGCGAGTCTGATCCGATATCATGTGACAGAGCCGCGGGTAAGAGCCCCAGTGTCGCCACGAGCATAGTCATCATGATTGGGCGAAGCCTTAGGACTGCGCCCTCCACTGCAGCGTCCACGATGGTGTGTCCACGGGCACGAAGTTGATTGATGTATTCGAGCATGATGACGCCGGTTTGCACCGATACGCCGAACAGGGCCAACATTCCCACGCCCGAGGAGACGCTCAAATATGTTCCAGTCAACAGCAAGGCAAGAAAGCCGCCGACGCGCGCCAGGGCGACGTTCAACAGAATCAGCAGGGCCCACTTATAGGAGCGGAACATAGTGTAGAGAATGATGAATATGACGAGGATGGTCAGCGGGACAATGAGGGCCAGCCGCGCCTCCGCCCGCTTTTCGCTTTCGTATTCCCCAGACCAGCCGAGGCTATAACCCGGCGGCAACTTTACCTTTTCATTGATTCGTTTAATAGCCTCTTCGACGGTTGTACCCAAGTCGCGGCCTCGTACACTGAACGTGACTGCTACGTACCGAGTATTGCCTTCGCGATAGATATCGTAGGCGCCGTCCTTTACCTCGACGCTGGTCAGTTGCGCCAGAGACACCCGCTCGCCCGTGGGAGAGAGCAGCCGAACTCTTTCGATGGCCTGCTGAGTGTTGCGAAATGGAGCCTGGTAGCGCACCACCACGTCGTACCGTTGCTCGCCGATCAGCACTTGACTCACGGCATTGCCGCCGACGGCTGTCTGGATGGCGTCTTGAATGTCAGCCACGTTGATTCCAAAACGAGCTGCCTGCCGGCGGTCAATCGTTAGGTCGAGGTTAGGCTGGCCGAAATCCCGCAAGAGTTTCACGTCGTGCATGCCGGGGATTTCCGACATCACGGCAGTGACCCCTTCGCCCTTCTGCTCAAGGGTCTTCAGATCCTCCCCAAAAATCTTGAGTGCCAACGAACCCTTGGTGCCGGTCATGGTTTCGCCGACGTTGTCTTCGATCGGCTGGGAAAAGTTCCAGATCGCCCCGGGATACTTTTCCGCTGCGCGATTCATCGCAGCGACGAGTTCTTCTTTGTTGCGATGGAAGACTGATCTCCACTGGTCTTTGGGCTTCAGGTCGAGGAAGTACTCGGTGTTGCTGAATCCCCCGGTATCGGTTCCATCGTCGGGGCGGCCAACCTCCGATACTACGGTTTTCACTTCCGGAAAGGAGGCGAAAACGTAGCGCTCGTTGTTGGTGAACTTTTCGCCTTCTGACAGACTTGTACTATTTGCCAGCGTGCCGCGCGCCCAGATTGCACCCTCATCCAAGTGGGGCAGGAACTCTGCGCCGATGACGCCGCCAAAACCCAGAAATAAAGTTCCGGCGAGTGCTGCGATGCCAACACCTGCCACGACCCGGCGATGCTGTACAGCCCAACGCAGCCGCTCCCGGTAGGTGTTGGTCAGATAGTCCATCACCCGGTTGCGGCGTTCTTTGACGCCTTTGTGAAAAAATGCGGCGGCAAGCACGGGTGCAATGAGAACCGAGAACGTCATGGCACCGAGCAGAGCGAGCGCAACTGTCCAGGCCATGGGCCGGAAGAGCCGACCCTCGACGCGTTGCAGCGTGAAGATCGGCATGTAGGCCGTGATGATGATCGCGATCGCGTAAAAGACCGGCCGTTGCACTTCATGGGCGGCTTCGCGAATTGCTTCCGCAGGGGTTTTCGTGATCGCCGATCCCGAGCCGTTGTTTAGGCGGCTCATGTGCCGAACAATGTTTTCCACCATGACCACCGCGCCGTCAACCACCATGCCGAAATCGAGCGCGCCCAGAGAAAGAAGGTTCGCGGGAATGTGGCTCAAGTCGAGCCAGATCGACGCGAAGAGCAGTGAGAACGGAATCGTCAGTGCAACGATGAGCGCGGCGCGCACATTCAGAAGAAACAGAAAGAGAATAACGCTGACCAGAATCATGCCTTCGGCCAGGTTATGCATCACGGTGTGCAGGGTGAAATGAAGCAGGTCGCTGCGATCGAGCATGGCGACGACCTTCACGCCGGGAGGCAAGAGGCCGTTGTTCAGTTCGTCCACTTTTTTGTGAATGGCATCGAGCGTGGGTTGCTCCTCGGCGCCTTTGCGCATCAGCACGGCGCCCTGAATCACGTCGGGCTCGTCGATGATGCGCCCGTCCTCCATGTGATTGGCTCTCGCCATGTGGCCCAACCGGATTTTTGGACCTTGGGTGACCTCCGCGATGTCCTTCACCCGAAGAGCGGTCCCGGTTTGGGTTTTTAACACGGTGTCTGCAATGTCGCGCACATCGTTGAACAACCCCAGTGCCCGTACGTTCATCTGCTGCATCCCAACTTCGACAAAGCTGCCGCCAGCATTGATGTTGTTATTGGCAAGCTGCTGCTCCACTTGGCCAATACTCAATCCGTAGGAGACGAGTTTGTTGGGATCGACGCGCACCTGGTACTCACGCACCGTACCTCCGAAATCAGAAACGTCCACAACATTCGGAACGGATTTGAACTGCTTGAGCAGAACCCAGTCTTCGATCGACCTGAGTTCCATCAGGTCGTATCGTGGATTCGTGCTTCTCAGCGTGTACCAGTAGATCTGCCCAGTGGTGCTCCAGTCCGTACCGATTTGTGGCTGAAGGTTTTGTCCCGGAGGGAGATTAACCTGGGTTAACCTCTCCAGCACTTTTTGGCGGTTCCAGTCGTTGACCGAGCTGTCGTCGAAAATCATGATCACGAACGACAGTCCAAAAATCGACTCGGAGCGCAAAAAGCTCATGTGCGGCATTCCGGACATTTGAATCTCGATCGGGATCGTTACTTGCTGTTCCACCTCCTCGGCGGAGCGACCCGGCCATTGCGTAATGACCGTCACGTAGTTGTCGGCAATATCGGGATAGGCTTCGACCGGCAAGTTGTGGAACGAGATCGCTCCCCAGCCGGCCAGCAGGACGGCAATGGCCAACACTACAAATTTGTTATTGAGCGCAAAGTCTACGAGAGCCCGAATCATTTCCTGTCCTGTCGTATTTGCCGATGCGCCGGCTCAACCGGGCCCGACGGCCGCAGTTCTGGAATGTCCGTTACGAGCCATACTCGCGAGGAATCGCACTTTTGCCTCCGTTATTGAGCGAGCACGTGGTCCAGGACCAGAGCGTTTGTAACCACTTGTTGCCCTGGTTTGAGCCCTGATTTGATCTCCTGCAAATTCGTGTTGTCCGGCAACACATCTCCGCTGACCACTTCCACGCGGCGAAACTTTTTGTCGGGCGTGGGGACGAATACGAAATTGCGATCGTGCATCCGCAAGACCGCGGACGCCGGGACGATGGTATGCGCTTCTTTGGTTTGACCGTGGAACGTGGCCCTCACGAACATACCGAGCCGCATGATTCCGGGATTCTGCACTTCGATGCGGACTTTGGCGGTGCGAATACTCGGATCGAGGATGGCCCCAATATTGCTGACTTTTCCCTTAAACAATCGATCGGGATAGGCATTCAGGATGATCTGAGCCGTATCGCCAAGCCGGACGTTGGACAGATCGTTTTCGTACACGTCGCAGATAATCCAGACCGACGACAGATCGGAAATCGTGAAAGGACTCGGAGTGTTAAAAGCCTGCACGGCTGCGGCGTTGGTGACTTCTTGATCGGTAATCACTCCCGAGACGGGCGCGACGATATCCACCATTCTCGCGGGCTTGTCAGGGTCGTTGCCGAGCAAACGCAGATGTTCCGCGGTAGTTTCCAAATCTACTTGGGCTTTGTCTTCGGTGTCTTGTGCCACTTGTAGATCGTTCAAGGCGATAGCGCCATGCTTGTACAGATCGGTAGCTCGTTCCAGTTGAGCACGCGCCAGAACTTCATCGGCGACTGCCTTCCGGTAATCGGAAAAGCCGCCCGAGACGTCGTCGCTTCGAACGGTTAGCAGCAACTGCCCTTTTTCGACAGTGTCGCCAAGTCGGGCGTGGATACCCACGACGCGCCCCGACGCGAGTGAAACGACTGGCACGTTGCGAGCAACGTCAGGAGTGACTGCCCCTGTGACCACTAACTCCGAAGTGGAGGGCCGCTCAGCCGCCGCCGCAAGCGGAAACAGCTCAGGATGATCCACGGAGAACAGGCCAGCGTCGACAGCCGGCACAATGTTTGCGGGCGGAGGTGCCTCCGCTGCCGGGTCGGCATGCGCGGTACAGCCGACCGTAGCCAGCAGCGCAAGCAAAGAAAGCACAACGAGAAAAGGAATCAGCCTCGCAGTTGGCCTCAACCGTCGAATGCTGCTCCGGTTTGCGTCACGCATGATGTTGCCTTTGCCTCAGGTCGATGCCAAGACTAGAACTTCACCATGATCGCGTACCTCAGACTAGGCTCGTCTTTCCGCAGGTCGGGGCAGAAACCTGTGCTTCCTGAAACGCAGGTAAAGCCCGGCGTCGCCGACAAGAAGGGGCCCGGCACGAACGTGGAGTTTCCCACCACGGATCCGGCAGATGGATTGGGAACTGTGCTGGGAGTCAGGTTAGTGCCAGGGGTTATTCCACCGCGACCGGTCCAGTACGGAACATTGGCGTGGCGATATCCATACTCGGCACGAAAAGTGATGTACTGCTTGGGCATCCAATCGAACGTGAGTGAAGCATCCCAAGCTTTGTAAGGATCACCCGGATTCTGGGTGAAGTACGGCGAACCGGTGATGGCATCGGCACCGTTGATGGGTGGGAGCAGAGTCAGATAGCGCCCCGGATTGGCCATTGCACCGCCACCGAGCGTAACGCCGTACAAGTCCTTCTTGAACCACCACCGGTTGTACAACATCCAACCCGCGAAGGTCTGCTTGCTGCTCGTAGCCGTGTTATGGTGGCAATTCACGTTGTTGTTGATGGTTCGACCTTGTGCGCTGACGAACGACCCGCTGCCGCCGTATTCGCATCCCAAATCCCCGGTAAGGGAGAAGGCCATCTTGTCGAGGAAGTTCTGTGGTTTGTCGTAATACTTAATCTCAACGCTGTTGTCGGTGTGGATGCGCGAACGGCCGAAGTGGCCGTCGCCATTGCCCAGCGTATCTTCGCCCATCCCGTAGTTGTTGGAGACCAGCGAGAGCCACGGCTTCGGGCGATACAGGATTTGTCCACCCAGACCAGGTTTGCTTCCCAGCCGGCCGTAGGATTGCCATCCATTGATGATCCATGGCTCAATCTTCAATTTGTCGGTGGGAAACCACTGAATGCGAACGCCATTGAAGAACCACGGCGTGTTCGATGAGACGTAGGACGGTTGGTAAGCCCAGTTATCAAAATTGTAGTAACTGAAAAGACCGATGTAGGAGACGAAAATTCCTGCGTCGAAATTCAGCCCGTGGTTGACATTGAAGTGATAACCTGCGTTTGCCTCGGACACATATTTGTAGGCGCCGCGAAGGTCCCACTGACCGCGTCCGGCACTGGCATCATTCCGGGGAGTCGTGACGCCGAACATTCCATTCATGGTCAGGATCCGGGCGTTCACGTTTTGCCAGTGAAAGTTGCCGCCAAAACTGATTTGCTCTACCTGGATTTCGTTAGAGCGGAAGATTTCTGTCGAACCACCCATGGTGTCGTCCCTCGGATGGTTGAGGTCCATGATGTAATGCACGTCCATACGGATTTCTGGAGTAAAGAATTTAGAGTCCCACACCACATCTTTATTTCGAGGATTGCCGTTCAACCAAGTCCAGTCGGCGTAGGCAAAGGGATCCGTGGGTGCTGGCTTTTCGGGCAGTCCGGTGTGAGATGCCTGAGCCGCCGGGTCAATGGTTGCTGCAGTTGTCGCTTCGGATGCCTTCGCGGTAACTGGCGTCGTAACTACAGGCGTAACCGCCGTTGTAACTGCAGGCGTAACCGCCGGTGCGGGCTCCGACCCTGGCCGGTTCTTTAGTTCCGCCCTGAGCTGCTCGATTTCTGCCTCCATGGCGGCCAGCTGTTTCGCGAGCGCCGGCGATATTGTCGGGTCCGGCGTGGCCGCGGCGGCGCCGGCGCCGGCGGTGGGAGTGCTGGGCGTTCCCCCATCATTCACCGCGCCTTTGGGCTGCGATTCATGCAGCACGGCCGCCGTCGTCTGGGCGTCACAAGGTAGGGCTGGAGCAAATGCAAGGCTCAGCGTTAGAACAACGGGCAAAAAGGCTAAAGTCAATGGACTGAAGAAGTGAGTTCTCATGATCACGCCCTGGTCTCCTGCTGATTGAAAGTGTTATCGCAGTTCGACAAAAATAGTCCGCACATCGAGCAAGCTGCCTCCGCTAGTCATCCTGCTGTCTTGCCGTGGTCAAACCCGAGAACATCCCGCAAGCCATGAAGATTGCGTTAAAAACCGTAAAGATTGCGTAAAGAGTTCATATAAAGCGCGTAAGGGATGCCTGAAAGCCAAGAGCATCGGACCGCACCTCGTCGGACGAGCAGCGACCCCCTGATGTTCCAAGAAAAGGACGATACAAGCCACGGCGTGAAGAATCCGTGAAGACGGGTATTCATAATTTCGCTAGATTGGATAAGCGTTACTGATTCGCCGAGCGACCTGTCATGGCGAGGTTTTCGGCGGCTACCAGAATCTGCACTTCCTGCCTTCCGGAGGTGAATATGTGTTGGCAGTTGCGGAGATGAGTCCGGATGTTGCCGGAGTACAGGACTAGGACTAGTTGGTGCGCGCGATTGGCCAGGGCGCGTCCAAAGGATTGCACAAGCGGTATCCGACCCACGGTTCGGTCAGCAGGTATCTCGGCCGGGAAGGGTCCTGTTCAATCTTTTTCCGTAATGCCTTGACGTACGAGCGCAAGTATTCAAGTTCCGTTCCGTACTCCGGACCCCAGATCGAACGCAGCAGTTGGGCATGCGTGACGAGAGCTCCCTCGTTGCGCATCAGAAGAGCGAGTATCTGAAACTCGGTGGGCGTGAGATGGACAAACTCGCCGTCGCGGTGCAGCAAACGGCGATTCACATCGAGTTCCAGATCGCCCACCCGTAGCACCGCAGACTCTTTGCCATCTTCGATGGAAATCCGCCGCCGGACTGCCTGCAAGCGAGCGATCAATTCGCGTAAGCGGACCGGCTTGGTGATGTAGTCATCCGCACCCGCTTCGAGTGCCTTCACCATGTCATTCTCCGAATCGCGCACGGTAACCATGATGATTCCGATCCTGGGCAAGCGGGCGCGAACTTCGCGGCAGGTTTCCACTCCTCCCATTCCCGGCATGTTTACGTCCAGCAACACTAGGTCAAAGGATCGTTTGCCAAGCATTGCGATTGCCTCCTCGCCGCTGGGAGCCTCTTCGATGGCAAATCCGCTGGCCGCCAGCGAGGTTCGCAACGCCCGACGGAAAGCAAACTCATCATCAACTAGTAGCGCACTCAGAGTTGCGTTGGACATTTGGTCTTCATCCTAAGCTGCAGAGTTCGCAAGCGGCAGCGTGAGACGAAACGCCGTGCCTTCGCGCGTCAACTTTCCTTCTTCCTCGAGCGCCATGCTCCCGCCGTGGGCCTCCGCAATCTTGTGAGCGAAATACAAACCCAGCCCGGAACCAGGTGCCAGGCGCCATGCTTCTTGGCCACGATAAAAACGCTCGAAGATCCGGGTACGTTCATTTCCTCGAATCAGGTTTCCTCCGTTCAATACGCGAACGGCTGCCTCTTGATTTTTCAGTTCGAGACTGACATTGACCTCTGAGCCCGGTGGAGAATACTTGCATGCATTGTCGAGCAACTGACCCAGAGCGAGCCGGAGTAGATCGCCATCGGCGAACACCTCAGTAGGGCTCAGACTTGTTGCAACATGGAACGTGCGATCGGCAAACTGACGCGAGTACTGCCCGACTAGGTTCACGACCAGATCAGCGATGTCGATTCGATGAAGATGCGGTTTGATCTGTTCTCGGCCCGGTCCGCTGGTTCCGAGTACACGCGACGTTAGGTCGCCGAGGCGAGCCGCCTCGGTCTCTATGATCTCTGCCAGTTCGACCTCTCCTGAGCCGCGAGAGCCAATCTCTCGCAGACCTCCGGCAGCGGCGAGGATTGTGGCGAGGGGTGTTTTGAATTCATGGGCGAGGGCATCAAGGATGGCGCTGCGAAACACTTCCGCCTCCGCGGCTGCGGCAGCGTGGCCTGCACTTCGAAAGGCTTGGACTCGCTCCAGTATTGCGGCCGCCAGCGCGGCGAGCGGGCCAATGGTCAGTTCACCATCCTGCAAACCCTCGAATCCGACGGCTCCGATCATTTTTCCAGTAGCCCGCAAACAGCGAACCTGGATCTGACTCGCGGAATCGTCGACGTCTTGTTCCCAGTAGCATGCTGATTGAGTTCGCTCGTCCAGGAGAGTTTTAGGGCTCCCGCTGCTGTGTCGACTTTTCGCGACCACATCGAACAAGGAGACCGCTTCGAGCTGGAAGACATGACGAAACCGCGCAACCGATTTGTCGAGGATGGAATCATCCGGTTCGAGGGCGAGTAACTGTTGCGCCAGGTCATACAACCGACTGAACTGGCGGCGCTGGTGTTCGGAAATAGCCACTTCCTTGCCGACTCGTGTGGTAAGGCGCGTAATGACCAAACCCGTCACGAGGAACGAAATTAACGCCAGAATGTCCAGTGGGTTAGTCACTTCGAAGGAGAAAACCGGCTGGGTGAAAAAAAAGTCTAAACAAGCAACCGCCACGACCGAAACCATTGCCGAGGAAGCGAGGTTGCCGATGAGGGACTGCAGCACCACAGCGATCAGATACAGGAAGCCAGTTATCGTGAGGTTCAGGTTCAATCCAAAGCAGGCGGAGGTGATGAACCCGACCATAAGACAACCAGGGACGGCCGAAATGATAAACCGAGGAAACTTGCTCTGTTTGGCTTTGCCCATAGAAAGCTTTCTTGCTCCGCAAAATTCAAGGAACTCATTGGAGGATGCCCGCAGAGCTCGGAACTGCGCTCGACCAACGATCAGGTGTAGGCGAGGGGCGTTCGCCGCAAAATCCCGGCTCGAAGACTGAGCGCGACGGGGTTTGCTTCTCCAGAACGAACTAATCATTCCACCGGTCACGATTAAAGAAGTACCCAAGACCACCGGCACCGTCGCCGGTTGGTTGAATCCCATCCTGGCCACTACTTGCGCACCAAATGCAGATAGGTTCCTCAGCGACTACCGATCAGACGCTGCGGGCGAATGAATGAAAGGCGAACTCGATCCCGAAACATGAGCCCGCCTTCTATTGACGCACTAAAGCCTATTGGCACGCACCCAGTCCCACCCTCAAGGTTGTGAGCAATGCCGCAAACTCGCCCCAAAATCGAGGATGACCCCAGGCAATCCAACCGATCTGGATTCCGGTCGCAAAATCCAACTCCGATTCCCTCACGGTGTCTCTTTCAAAAATAGAGCGGCTCCCATCCCACCTTGGTTCAGTACCGATTCGCGAAAGTAAATCGCAGCATTAACCGAGTCCAATAAATATTTCTTATTGTCGTCATCAACTAAAATAGTGCAATCGAACTCGGCCCAGGCTTAGTTTGGCTGGTACCCGGGAGCGCAAGCGGATTGGGGCTCAAAATTGCCACCGGTGTACTTGCCTCTGGTGATCTTCCCGTGGCAACCGCGCACACGATCCTCGCCGTGATGTAGATCTGCGGGCGGGTACGGCGATCCATCTACTCCGCAGAACTCGATGTGGCGAATGAGTAAGCTGCCTTCGTGAAGAGGCTTCGTGGAGAAACAGTAGGGAGCCTCGCAGACGTGATTGGTCGATTGCGCCTTCCGCCAGCGGCAAAGGCCAACGCCTCGACGTCCTTACGCCAACACGCAGATCTGCTTTGTGAACACGTCATCTCGGCATCTCGATCGCGGACCATTTCTGGATTCGAGACTAACAATCTCTGAGTGCCAGAAATCGCGTCGCACTCTTTTTGCAGCAACTGCAATGTTTCCAAGCATATCCGATCACATCCATTCGAAGATGTTTCCTTCCAGTGTGGTCTGCCAATTGCACTTTCGAGATTGGGTATCAATCTATGAAAAAAGAACAACTGGTAATGACCAAACATCTCGTACTAGTCGCTATCCTTTTATTAGTGGGCTGCCATCTGTTACAGGCGCAGAACCAACTTCCAACACTGAAGTTAAAGGTTAGTCCCATGACTGCTGTCGTACCTGCAACGGTGGTTCTGACAGCAACGTGTCCAACATGTGTGGCCTACGCATGGGACTTTGGAGACGGGACTTCTAACAGCGTACCCGGATCGGCGCAGACGCACGTGTACTCAACCTCGGGTCAGTTTGATGCCGTAGTAGCTGCCACCGACAAGAACGGTAACCCAGTTGAGGCTGATGTCCTGATTACCTTATCCTCCTCTTCTCTAGCTGATAACCGCTATTGCGGATTAGGTGATGTGTGGCTCGGGGGGGTCTATGATGGTCCGGCTGAGCTTCCGCGTACGTGTCTGAACACATCCCTGCAGAACACTCCGTCGCCAGGAACGGTGACGAGGGTGCCGTCAACAGTACTAACCGGAGGGAGTAATAGCCTCCAAGTAGCGTACAACGCTGCAAAGTGCGGAGATACGCTGCTCGTTGCGCACGGAACGAAATGGCAATTCGGTTGGCCGGGAATGCTTTTTCCTTCGAAGAATTGCGATAACTTGCACTGGATCACGATTAAGACCGATGGGACGCTACCATCCGAAGGCATAAGGATTGACCCAACCTATGCATCGCAGATGTTCAACATCATCGTGCGAGGGTCGAACCATCTTGTAATCAACGGCGATCACATTCGATTTATAGGCATGGAAATGTCCAAGGACGCAGTTGGTGGAGCGACGACAAATTTCGCCGAAGTGACAGGTGCAGATTCGATCATCTTCGATCGAGTGTACATGCATGGAACTCCTAACCTCGAATCGCGCCGGGCAATCTATATCGGGGGAAGCACAAATGTAGGAATCATCGACTCCTATCTGTCTGAATTTCACTGCATCGCCGTGACCGGATCTTGCACAGATTCGGAGGCCATAGCGGTTGCTGACACTACACTGCCACAGCTAACCTTTACTTTTACGAACAACTACCTCGAAGCAGCGGGAGAAAACATCCTTTTCGGTGGCGAACTGTCAGGATTGACCATTCCATCAGACGTTCAGATCAGACGGAACACGTTTAACAAGCCAATTAGCTGGATGTCGACTAGTCCTTCCTGGGTTGGTCCGAACAAATACATTGTCAAAAACCTGCTAGAGTTCAAGAACGCGAAACGGGTGCTTGTCGAGGGCAACACGATGACCAATTGCTGGGGAGGTTTTTCGCAAGTTGGCAACGGAATCGTGATGACGCCGCGTGGCGCGTGGGCAGCCGTAGAGGACATTACGGTTCGTTACGATACGATGGCTCACCTCGGCGAAGCCTTTCAGATTGCGGCAACCAAGGGGCCGAACGCGTCGCTGTTAGATTCTTTAGCTCTGCAGCGGGTGAGTATTCATGATGTGTTAGTCGAAGACTTAGATGGGGCGCACTATAACGGAGCTGGAGGGGTGTTCCAAGTATCAACTCTGTTCTCCAATAACGCCCCGCTCAATGGTCTTGCCGTGAGTCATGTCACCGCGTTCACGGATTCGAAAGGAAGCTTGATGTTTGTCGGGGATGATCTCGTGAACCCTGTGAAGCCAACGAACATCGTGTTCATGAATAACATCTTCGGGGCTGGCACCTACCCAGTGTGGTCCACTGGTGGTGGGCCGACAGCATGCTCTGCGAAAGATCAGCCGTTGCTGACCTTCAATGCTTGCTGGACTTCCTATTCGTTTACCAACAACGTGATTCCAGTATTCAAGGGCCTCGGCTCTTGGCCTGCGGGAAACTCAACCCCGACGAGTTGGGCTGCGGTAGGATTCGTGAACTACAACAACGGCAGCGGTGGAGACTATCGCCTCAGCCCAACGAGTGCTTACAAAGGCAAAGCAAGCGACGGCACAGACCCTGGCGCTGATTTGAACGCAATCAAGAACGCAATCAACTGAAGCACGGACTGAAAAGCTCTGCGAACTTATGGTTCGATGCCGAACCCAGCGCCCTGAACCGATCAGGGCGTTGGGACTGAGACAACTTCATCAAAAATCGGGGAACTTTGTCAGGACAACTTGGAACCGCGCCACTAAACATGAAGCGGACCCGAAAGGAGTAGGACACCGGTGGCACGAGTGCGATCTCGGTATCGGTGATTTCCAGGTATCTGTGGATCAGCATGACTGCCCGGCGTCCTGCGATTTGGCGAAAGACCCAGCCTGATGTTCGATCCCGGAA
>Ga0210406_10002834_pt1 | contig 19416 bp, 19 predicted proteins | sample IncBWC30MmetaG_FD_155454 | JGI IMG/M metagenome (GOLD analysis project Ga0210406, IMG submission 155454) | Forest soil microbial communities from Barre Woods Harvard Forest LTER site, Petersham, Massachusetts, United States - Inc-BW-C-30-M | ecosystem: Environmental > Terrestrial > Soil >... | reverse complement strand
GAGAGGCTCGCAAAAGCGTAATGCCCTGGAGGCAGTTTTTTTCGCATGAGCGGTTCGAGTTCGGACAGCAGAGCCGATGCTTGACTCGTATTATGCTGGACTCTTTCAACAGCCAATCCTGATTGCAACAGGTATCATTCATCCGAGCGAACAGAATGAGAATTGGTTCCATTGTCATACACTGCCACGAATTTGACCGCATGGTGACCTTCTGGCAAAACGCGCTCCACTACGTTCCAAGACGGCCCGCAAAAGACGGATGGGTGGTCCTGCGCGACCCGGAAGGAAAAGGGCCGAACCTGTCGTTCCAACTGCGGGAGAAACGGCGACCAGGGCGAAATTGGATGCACTTAGACCTTTACACGAAGAAGCAGGAGGAAGAAGTGAATCGACTGCTACAGCTTGGAGCGCGGCGCTATCCATGGAGGTATCGCCCGGGTTCTGATTTCGTCGTTTTGGAGGACCCTGACGGCAATCTTTTCTGCGTGGTACAACTGCCTTAGTTCGACAAATATTTTCGCGTGAGTCAATGAAATCTGACTGCAACAATCACCAGATGCACTCATGGGTCTACTCGCATGTAAAACTTGTGTTCATCTTCGTGGGTTATTCGGAACCCGTGCCTCTCGTAGAAATGACGCGCGGGATTAATCTTAATAACCGCCAGCGTAATAGCTTTTGACTGGTCAGCGGCGTGCGCCAGCAGTGTCCGAAGAACCTGTGTTCCAATGCCGCGCCGCTGCATTTCCGGCATTACGTAGAAAGAACCAAGATTAATGCGGGTATCGTCAACCTGCTCCTGAATCCAGCCAACACTTCGCCCATCAGCAGTAATGATCCTCGCTTCAGCGAGCTTGAAGAACCTGGCAAAGTTTTCCTCCTCCCGCACCTGATCCCAGCCGAATAGACTTTCGATTATCCACCGCATGGTCGCAAAGTACACGTCGCGGGCAAATGCGAAATCCTCATCGCCCGCTGCTCGGAGGCTGATGTTCATTGCGGTTCTGTAGAGTTGATCGTGCGTTCCGAATCTTACCGGACTTCGCCGTCTCCGACACGGCCGGATTCACGACTGGCGACAAATTGCCTTTACAGACGACGCGAACTTCCGCTACGCCTGTTAGCCAGAATTAGCGCAGGCAGGCCGCCTCCCACTACGCTCACGATTTCCGCGCTGGTTGAATGATAAAGTTTCAGGATGAGACTCAACCGATCTGTTCCGCCCTGCTCCGTGATTCCTGTGCTCATTTATCCCGACCCCACGGCGGCAGCCGATTGGCTCGCAAAGGCCTTTGGCTTCACCGTCCGTCTCCGCATCGCCAATCACCGCATCCAGATGAAGGCCGGCGAGGGCTGCTTCACCGTCGCCGAAGGAAGTGTGTCGCCCAACAATTCGCACATCGTTCAGGTTCGCATCGAAAATGCGGGAGGTCACTGCGACCGCGCACGACAAAATGGAGCCATCATCCTGACTGAACCGCAAGAGCAACCTTATGGCGAGCGCCAATACAACGCTCAGGATTTTTACGGCCACCGCTGGGATTTTACCGAAACCATAGCCGATGTCGCTCCCGAAGAATGGAGCGGTGGTGCATTTCATCTTGAGTGAGTCGGCCCTGAGCCGCTAGTAAATGTCAAGCTTGAGCTTTAGTAGGTTTGCTCTCAATTGGTGAAAAAGTGCGCCATGAAAGGCGCTGGACTTCGGCGGGGTGCAACTCCCGCCCGCGAACTGGTGCGCTCCACCCGGTAGCGGAGGCGTCTGCCACATCCAGCTTCGATATTGTGGAGCGGGGCATTCTTTTAAAATGCGTTGACGAGCGGGGTTCTCTGCGCCATGGCATGTTAGCGTCAGTGGAGACTTAGGGACGCAGGTTTTCAGAAATCGACGGCTGGACAAGCCTTAGTCCACCCGACGGACACACATCCGGGAATTCGGTATTTTCAAACCGCTTCGCATGCTTGGGCTCAAATCGCTTCAGCCAGTCAACCACGTTAGCCACTGGACTTGGAAATGGCTCCTCGCCGTCTGCGTTCAACCACCGTAGACGCCAACTTTCAGGTTCAAGCGATTTCGTACCGTGGCCATCCTCGTGCCATCGGTCGCCGAACGGAACCTCCGCCGCAAAGCGCTCGGATTCCTGACGAATCAGCAGACCTCCATGATCGCCTGACAGACTTCGCAATTCAGCGTTTTCCAGCAGCTTATTCAACTGGCGAAATTCTTCCTTCGGCATCTTGCCATGTAGCCGTTGGGTCTGGCCGTCATCCAACGACCGCACAATTCGATAATCTCCATCCATAGAAACGGCGAAGCACACGTGCATCACGCTTCCCGGTTGCGCAAACCCGGAATTGTCATAGGAAAATCGGGCCCTCAAGGCGGCATCAGCGGAAGGCGTGGCTTCCTGAGCTATCGAAACGGAAGCAACCAGAAGAATCGCTGCTATCAGCAGTGTTTTCGGGGAGGGATGCATCCTAGAACCTCCAAAAAGCGCACCTTTGACATTCTAGTACGGCCCGACTCAGTGCGTACTTCTAAACGTTCTTGCGGCATGAAACTCGGTATCAGCTAAAACTGCTAACGAATAGCGTAATCAGCTAACAAAATCTGCTTGACGGCTACACGCGGCGAATGGCATCTTTCGCCATCTGTGAATTGCGCCCACTCGTCAGTTCAGCTCCAAACGTTCCAGTTGCAGGCCGCTTCGATCTTTACGGGTGGGGTGTCTTTGACTTCCATTTTTGTGAGGGTGCGCTCTGTGCATAGCTTTGGCCGGGACGCGAACACTGAGACGAACAAGCTACAAGACTGAAAAGCTGGGCGCGCCAGCGGCATGGGCTAAGACAAACATTCTCTGGAGTTGTTTCTCCACGAGTGAGTGGGGCGAGGGTGGGAGCCGTGTAGCTCGACTCCGATGCCCCGTCGAGCCAACTTATTTGTCCGTCGACCTGATTTGCGATCAAGCGTGATCGGCGTGTCAGACGGAATTCCCCGCATCGATCGGGACAATCAGAACACCAAGGAGGATGTGTGATCAGAAGACCTTACCTCGCGCCAGTTTTGACCGTGTCATGGCTTATCTTTGGTCAAATGTTGTTGGGTCAAACGGATCCGGGAGTTCAGAGCGGCAACCGCGGTACCGGTGCGGCGCTCGCGTCGACGTTGGCGAACGACAATCCTGGGATCCTCGCTTTCTTTAATGACGGTCTCGCGCGCTTTCAGGATGTGGAAGCCGTCTCTGGCGGCGCCAACAACGGCCTGGGACCGCGCTTCAACTCGAACAGTTGCAGCTCGTGTCATGCCCAGCCCGCGGTCGGAGGAACGGGCCCCGCGACCAATCCACAATTCGCTTTTGCTGGAAGCTCGGTCGCACCCAGAGACGCCACGCCGTCCTTCATTACGGCGAACGGCCCTACCCGGGAAGCACGATTTCCCTTCTTCTTTAACTCCAACGGAACCGCCAACACCGGTGCGCCCAACGGCGGAGTCGAAGATTTATTCACCGTCTCCGGCCGATCCGATGCCGGGAGTTGCAGCCTTGGGCAGCCCAGCTTTGCTGCTGCTCAGGCAGCAAATAACATCATCTTTCGCATTCCCACGCCCGTCTTTGGCGCGGGTCTGATCGAGAATCTCGACGACTCAACTCTTTTGAGTAACCAGAAGAAGAACCTCAGCAACAACTTTGGCATCTCCGGCACCTTCAACCACAACGGCAATGATGGCACCATCACTCGTTTTGGGTGGAAGGCACAGAACAAGTCTCTGCACATCTTCGCGGGTGAGGCCTACAACGTCGAGATGGGAATCTCCAATCTACTGTTCATACAAGATCGTCCGCTCCCGGGTGAAGACGGCGGTGGCAATAGTGGCCTCACCGGACTTCCGGCAAATTGCCTGAACCTGAGCGGGAGCGGCTACCCAGAAGACTCCAGCAACCCTGCCTCCTCGGGGGCGGCCCTTCTTGACGACGTCTCGGCGTTCGCCAACTTCATGCGCACCCTGGCGCCACCTCCAACTGGTTCTGTGGTTCTCAATGGAAATACGGTTCCCGCAAGCTCAATCTCCAACGGTGCCGCGCTCTTCAGTTCAATTGGCTGTGCGACCTGCCACAACACAAGCCCCGGAAGCACGCAAAAGTCAAACATTACCGGTGGATTGAGCAATGCGCCAGTGAACGCATTCTCAGACATCGAGATCCATCACATGGGGACAGGTCTGGCGGACAACGTCTCCCAGGGAGGCGCCGGCGGCGACCAGTTCCGCACCGCACCCTTGTGGGGTCTCGGGCAGCGGATCTTTCTGCTCCACGATGGCCGCACGACTAGCCTGCTTAGGGCGATCGATGACCATGCCAGCAATGGCAGCGAAGCCAATACCGTAGAGCAGAATTTCGATAACCTCAGTACCAGCCAGCAGCAGGATTTGCTGAACTTCCTGCGTTCGCTGTGATTGTTCCGTTGTGTCTACTGGCGAGGCATAACCCTGCCTCGCCAGTCTTTACAAATTGGGAGTTGGAAAGTGGCTCGGAACTGCCTCGCGGGATAGGGCCGTTCTTTTGCGCGGATTCGAGGGAAGAACATGCGTTATGATGTTTTGCATCTCCCCATCGCTCTTGCGTTTTTCCTGCCCCTGTCGGCTTGGGGCCAAAGCTCGCACCCGCTAACGCCTCCAGGCAAGCCTTCCTCCAACGGAGGCGATTTTTCTTCCGTCACGAACCCGTCTGAGAAAGTGCCGGATGGAATCATTCTGGTCAAGGGCGCGTGGTCAAGCGCCAGCGATTCTGCCACTCCTGTACCCGAAGGAAGCAGCGTCACCAACAACGTCCTCAGCGATCCGTATTTTGGGATGAGCTATGCGCTGCCTCCGGGATGGACGAAAGGCTACGATGGGCCGCCGCCCTCCGATAATGGCAGGTACGTGCTCGCCGAACTCCGGGCCTCTGATCCTCACCAAGCGCCGGCACGAGGGAGTATCCTGATCGCAGCCCAAGACCTCTTCTTCACACCTCTGCCCGCCGAGAACGCGCTGCAGTTCATCAAATACATGAAGGACAATCTACAGGCGGACTACAAGTTGGAAGAGCCACCTACGCCGACCAAGATCGCCGGTCGGCCCTTCACGTTTTTTGCCTATTGGTCTCCCGTGGCACAACTGCATTGGTACGTTCTGGCCACTCAGATCCGCTGCCACGTCGTTGAAATGGTGCTCACCAGCCGTGACACGAAACTGTTGGGGACCTGGCTTCTGGACCTGGACAAAATGACCTTGCCTGAGGAGACCAGCTCCACCGCGGGCATGGGCGGAGGGGCCTTCCCGCTCTGCGTCAAAGATTACGCGCGCGACGAAAATGTGTTGACTAGGGTTGATCCGGTCTTCACCGAACACAAGGTCAACCCAGTCCCGGTCCGCGTCATCATCGACAGGAAAGGCAAGGTGAAGCACATTCACTTCCTCAGCGCCTTCCCCGATCAGGCGAAAGCCGTCACTGATGCTCTCGGACAGTGGATGTTCAAGCCCTTCCTACGGGACGGCCAACCAGTTGAAGTGGAAACCGGCATCATGTTTGGGCGAGGGGCACGTCCCGCGACAGCCTCGGCGGGAAATCCAGCGACCGACTGATACCAGGGATTTACGGTGCCTTCGATTCGTGAGTTTGATCTTCGCGGTTCAGGTTTGCCGAGACGGCCGGAAGATTGCGCCGGCAACAAGGACGACGCTGATGCTCAGTATCTACGGCAAGAAAGTCTGCGCACGGAAGATCTTCTTTTGCGTCGGCCTCGTTGCTGGTTGTTCCGCGGCGGCAGTGGCAGCGGACACCATCACAGGAGTAGCGCGCAATCAGACCCGCGGCGGCTTTGCCATTGGCGATGAAGTAATTCTTCTTCGTCTGGATCAGAGTGTGCATGAGGAAGCACGCACCAAGACTGACCCGCGGGGGTCGTTTACTCTCCAACTGAAGTATCCTCACAGTTCGCACCTTGTGCGCGTAGTGCGCGTAGTTCACCAAGGCGTCAACTACGATCAACCGGCCTCGGCGGGTGATGCTGTCTCGCTCGACGTGTTCGATGCCGCCACCAGGGTGCAGGGCGTAACCGGCACCATTGAGATCATTCGCATCGGCACCGTCGGAAATCTTCTGCACGTCTCCGACATGATCGAGCTCAAGAATGATTCCAGTCCTCCTCTGACGCAGGCGGGCGAGCGCAGCTTCGAAGTGTTCTTGCCCGCACATGCGAAGATTGACTCCGTTTTGGCCGCCGGCCCTGCCAAGATCGGCACCCTAATCTCAGCGACACCGGTTCTCCGCGAGGCTGGGCACTACACGGTGAACTTCCCCTTGCGGCCTGGGGCCACGAAGTTCGCTTTCAACTACAATCTGCCCTATGAAGGCCACGCCACGTTTCATCCAAGGAGTGCGTATCCGTTGCAGCAGTTCGCTGTGATGATTGCGGCGGCCATGAAATTCGCATCATCGTCCTCGGCTTTCCAAGTCCTTCCCACGGGCAACAACAACTACCAAGTGAACGCGGCCAGCCAAGTGATGGCGGGAGAGGGGCCATGGTTCAAGATCTCGGGGGTCGGCGCGCTTCCCGCGCTGCCGTCTCAAAATCGATCCCTGACGAAACCGCCGGTTGCCGCTCTGGCCGCTCCGGTGTCTTCTGCTGCGGACCGCCGCTCCGGAGGGCGAGTTCAGGGTACGGACACTTCGCATGCAGTCGCCCTCTCTGAGACTTCGGCGCCGTCTTCGCGGATGTCATGGTGGATACTGGCCACCAGCGCCACCCTAGTGGTTGGGTCATGCCGGCTCCTGCTCTGGCGCAGGCATCGACTTTCCGCCCACTCAATGAGGGCAACTGCACAAAGCGCCGAACAACGTGGACAAACTTCGTGCCTGATAGAGGCTTTGAAGGGAGAGCTCTTCCAACTCGAAATCGATCGCTTACGCGGCACCGTCTCGGACGACGAGTACTCTTCAGCCAAGAGCGCTCTTGAAGAAACAGTCAAGAGGGCTTTGGCGCGAGCCGCAACCGGGGGAGAACCTGGTGTGATCCACGCTCACGTAGTTATGGGAATTTCTCTGCCGCCATAAGACCGAGTCTCTTGATTCGCGCTAGCAGCTAAGCTGGACATCCCGATTGTATTCGTTTCGTGGAGATCGACTTATCGTGTTGCCGTCTCTCTGAGCACGTTAGCTGCCTTTTCGCGGCCACCCTGGGCGGGCATCTTCCGACTGTCTTTTCCGCGTGCAGCTTAACCGTTCGATACCAAAGACTGCGATGTACAACCGGGTCTACTAGGTTTAACTGGGGAAGCACGCGCTCGTGCCGATCCAGAATTCCGCGAGGGATTTGAGATTTTTCCTGTAAGTGCGGGTGACCGTGTATTCCTTTCCGCCTTCGACTTGAAGGCAGTATTCTCCCGTCGAAAGCGGCCTGATTTCTTCCACAAACGAGGTGTTCACGAGCACAGATCGGTGGATGCGGATGAATCCGTGGATTTCGAGCTTTTCGGCCACCAACGAAATAGACTCACGCAGTAGATAGGAACTAGCCCTCCGGTGGAACCACACGCAGTTACCCTGAGCCTGAACCGAGACCACGTCGCCCAGATTGATAAAGAGAAACTTTCCCTTTACTTTGATGGCCACCCGGATAGACTGCGGCTTCGCAAGCGCCCGCAACCGAGGGAACGTCTCCATCGATCTCGCTGTTTGTTCTCCCACATCGCGTGCCATGACCAAGGCTGCGCACGAATGCTGCGCGACGCGGTCAAGGAAAGAATCGCTAGCGCCTTCTGGACTTGAGACTCCATTTCCGGCTGGACTCATTTTCAGTTTATTCATCGTGGCGTCCTACATTACCGGGGCGGCCGTTCCGTCCGACCACCTGCCCACGGGGACAATGAACACGTCTATTGGTGGGGCGTCTTTGGACTGTGGAGTCAGCATGACCGGAGAGTTGGGCAGATCTGCCCCCCAAGCCGCACCGTCCATGAGTGGGGTGTAAAACATCAGGTGGGCCACGTTGTGGTCACCGGCATCGGTAAGATACGCTTCCTTCGACATCATGTAGCACATCGCGCCGGGTTCCAGTGCAGGCAGTTCTTTCTTGTCGTATGCGCCCTTGGTCGCTTCGATGATCTGAGCTTTGGATCGCCCTGCCAATACCATCTCCGTCCTCTCGTAAGTAAGTGGCAGGACGGATCGCGCGGCCGGCGGATTAAAGCAGAGCGGACCTCGAACTTTGGGGTTCCAAAACTCCGCCCCTTCGAAGGGGCCCATCCACGCACGCTCCACTGCGCACACGAAGCCGTTCTTGCCTTCGACGGCAGTCTCGTAGCCATGCCGTCCGAGGACCAGAATCTTTGCGTCGCGGGATATGGCCTCTGGGGCCGCGCTTCTTGCTAGGGCGATCTCAGCATTGCGATCCGTTATTAAGTACTGCTCGATCGGAGCCATCCCCGGATACGGCATTTGAGGACCCTGCGCCCGCGCCTGCCAGGCCGCGTCCAGGATAAGAATCAGTACGAAGCTTAGAGGGGCGATCGTCCGGCATCTACTTCGGTTCATCAATTCCTCCTACGTCGGGTGAATCTCACACCGCCGTTGCCATTCAGAGGGACAGATCTGAGCCTTCCCTCTTTCCATCAGTCCTTCCGTTCGCTCTCTCGCATCGACGTGCTTGCGGTCGAATTGCGGATTTGCTTCCGAGCATACGAACCGGTTGGTATGCAATGGTGTCACACCACCCCTCAGAACGGATGCGATCAACCCTGCTTGCGGTTGCCCGGCACGCGCAGGATTCCAGCCAGCCCCTGCGTTTCTGATTCTTGCGTGCTGTCAACATACCAACCGGTATGTATGCTAATCCCCACGGGCGTCATAAATCAAGCTGTGCGCGCATTTGGCTCCGGTTCTTCGTAGGTATTTATCGCAGAATCCATGTTTTGGTAGATTCCTCGGTCAACTCAGCCACTCCGACGCTTGGCACGAATTCTCTAATCACGTTCGTCTGTTGACTGCGCTTGTACGCTCATCCCCGATTTCACGACGGCCGTGGTCGGTGCTCAAACCCATGAGGCCTATGGTCATCCGAATGCTATTGCAGATGTCGTGCGCGTGCGGAGAGTCCTCGATTTTCGAGGACTGATCCAAAGCATGAAGAACGGGAGAGAGCGAATGAAACCACCCTTTCGCAACTGTCGGCCACTGTTGTTCTGCCTCGGAATGGGGTTGTTGACAGGCTCGGATACAACTTCGCGGATGCCAGATCAACCTTCGTTCAGACACCAAGCTCGGTGACGCCGGCTAGCAGCCCTAGGGAAGCTTCGAGGGGTCGGCTGTATCCGAACGTGTAGTGCAGCTAGAACTGCAGGTTAAGTTCTAGCCGGGGATGCAACTGAACAAACAGGCGGCCTGCCGCTGTTCGCGATGTCCTTCCGAGGGGAGAAAGTTATGAAATCCGTATTTTCCGAGAGGATTTGTTCTACGGTGGCGATCGCGGTGTTGCTTTTTAGCGCCACGTTTGCATTCTCACAAGGGATTGTGACGGGCTCCATTTCCGGCGTTGTCGAAGACCAGCAGGGAGCCGTCGTCCCCAACGCCAACGTGACGGTCATCCAGTTGGCGACGAATCGTGTGTTTAGAACTCAGACCACCTCGGCCGGTATCATTTCGCTCCGTGACCTGCCGACGGGTGCTTACAACCTGAAGATCGAGTTGCCCAACTTTCGACCCTTCGAATCGAAGGACTTGACGGTCAGCGTAGGCAAAGACACTGGGCTGGGAACTGTGCAGTTGGCGCTCGGTTCATCCACCGAGACCGTCACGGTGGAAGGAACCGCACCGCTGATCGAATCAACAACCGATCAGATCTCAGACACTTTCAGCTCAGAAAAAGTCGCGAATTTGCCGATGGGAAATACGTTTGATTCTCTTGCCCTATTTCTGCCGGGGGTGGTAACCGCGGGCGACGCCAGTTTCAGCAATAACAATGGCGCTGAGATGTCAGTGAACGGGCTGCGTGCGCGCGCGAATAACTTTCAGATCGATGGTCAGAGCAACAACGACAACTCGATTGCCGGGCCGTCGATTTTCTTCGGCAACCAGGACGCAATTTCCGAAATGCAAGTCGTGACTAACTACGACGCCGAATTTGGACGCAATACCGGCGCCGTAATCAATTACGTCACGAAGTCAGGAACCAACCAGTTCCACGGAACGGCTTACGAATTTTGGCAAGGGTCAACGTTCGATTCGCTGGAAAACAACGAGAAAAATCCGATGCTTGGTTTCTGTTCGCCGGGTCAGTCGTCTTCGTCCGGTTGCATCACGCCCAAGGTTCCAGGCTTCGTCGACAACCGTTTCGGCGGAACTGTCGGCGGGCCGGTAAAGAAGGACCGCATCTGGTTTTTCGGTTCGGCCAATCTTGAACGGCAGCGATTCGCAGGCTCGCCAGCGTCGACCGCTGGCGGTCTTGTGCCGACGCCGAATGGCGACGCGCAACTGGCAGCAGCTTTTCCGAGCAGCCCCATCAATCTCATTGAGAGCACGATCGGACCGAATGCCGTCAAATCCGGGAACCCTACGTTCACGAATGTGCAGAATGTTCTCGTAACCGATCAGCTTGATGCAACTACCGGAGCGGCGTTTAATTGCGCGACGGCCGGGGTCAACGGATGTACGCCCATCGAATTCGGTTCGCTCACTCGCTTCGTTCCCGGGCCATTCAACGACTACGAGGCGACAGGCCGTCTGGACTTCAAGCTATCGGAGAAAGACAATTTCTTCGGACGTTACGTCTATCAAAAGACGTATAACGGCGGCGTTAACGACGGCAACGGAATCCAGGTCGGCGACTGGCAGCAGATTCCTGGGTTGAGCCAGCAGATTGGCTTGGACTGGACGCGAAGTTTCAATAATGCCTTCGTTAACCAAGTCCGCTTCAGCTACTCGCGTGCCGGCGGCTTTTTCAACGAGCAATCGTTTCCGAGCTGCAATTCCAATTCGCCGACAGCATGCCCTGCCGACATGGTGCTGGTCGGCTCCGCCCCGCAAGATAGCGTAAGCTTCGGCGTTTCAGCCGGCTTCCCACAAGGGCGAATCATTAATGTTTACCAACTGCAAGACAACGCCTCCATGCAAAAGGGTCAGCACACGCTCAAGTTCGGAACTGAAATCGATCAGCAACGTTCTCCTAACGTGTTTCTGCCTGCGAACAACGGGCTCTTCCTGTTTAGCTCGTTCAGCGACATGGTTGCGAATAATCCTTTCGGAACTCAGATCGCATTGGGCAGCCCGATTCTGCCGTTCTCGGAGTGGGACCTGGGCTTCTACGTCCAAGACAATTGGAGGGTCAAGAGCAGTTTGACCTTGAACCTTGGCATGCGCTGGGATTGGTACCAGCAGGCGATCAACCTGTTGCACGACCAGAGCGTGCACCAACAAACAGGATCCACTGCGCTCTGGTCAACCTCGTTACCGTTGAGCCAGACAACTGTTCCGTCGGTGCCGGAAGCGTGGAAGAATTTCGCTCCCGTGGTCGGCTTCGCGTGGACTCCCAACGTGATGGGCCGTCTGCTGGGCCAGGACAAGACCGTCATTCGGGGCGGCTTCCGTCTCGCCTATGACCCCGCGTTCTACAACATGTTTCTCAACGTAGCGACGGCAGCCCCGAAAGTGAATTTTGCCACTCTGGGACCGCTCGTGGGAGGAGCCTCCACGGGCGTACCCACCACTGGGGTCTTTGGAACTCAAGTCATTCCCTTCCTCGAGCCGCTGGCAGCAGGAGGAAATCCTGGATTTGCAAATCAGACTCAGGTGGCACCAAACTTCCGCAATCCTTATACGGAGCAGTGGAACCTAGGCATCCAGCATTCGTTCAAGCCACAAGTCGTGGCGGAAATTCGCTACGTGGGCAATCACGCGGTCGGACAATTCCAGGAATTCAATGGCAATCCTGCGCTGACGCCACTGATCAACGCTGGTTTCCAGAATCTGATTCCCGCGGGACTGGCGCCGTGCAGCGATCCCAATGCACCGGGGTTTGGCGGCGGATACGCGAATTGCAACTTCACCAACGTGATCAAGTACGGCAATACGGCTTCGTCGAACTACAACGGGCTGCAAAGCGAACTTCGCATTGCAAACTGGCACGGACTCACGGCGACGGGTTCGTACACCTTCAGCAAGACCATCGACAACACCAGCGAAGTATTCAGCACTATCGGAGGCGGCAATACCTTGGCCTATGCGCAGAACCCATTCAACACAGGTTCGGCCGAACGGGCCAACTCGGGAATCGACTTCCCGCACGTGGTCGGCGTCGCTGTGGTCTACAACCTGCCGTTCTACAAGTCACAGCGCGGACTGCTGGGTCATGTGCTCGGCGGATGGCAGGCGAACACCACGTATCGCTATACGAGTGGCCAGCCGTATACCACCATTCAACGCTACGTGAGCGGAAGCTTGTGCGATCCGACGGGAGACTTCGGCGGAAACTTTGACGCATGCCGTCCCATCGTGGCCAACGCCGCCGCACCACTCGCTACCGTCGGCCAGTACACATGCACGGGAACGACAGCCTCGAGTTGCAGTCTTTTCGACTTCGTGACAGGGGCTCCAACAACGACGAGCGCGGTGCACTGGATTCAGAACAGTCCGGCCGCTGCCATTGTCTACGGCACGCCGTTTGCCGGGGTCAGCCGCAACACTCTGCGCGGACAGAACATCAGCACAGCCAACCTTGCCTTCTTCAAGGACATCGCCATCACCGAGCACGTGAAGGCACAGCTCCAGGCGCAGGCTTACGACGTCATGAACGTACAGTTCCGCGGAGCGCCCGATCCGATTCTGGACGATGTGACCCGAGGCAGCTTCCAGAACACGAACTTCAACAGCAACGGTGGCCTGACGTTTGCGGGCAACATCAACACGGACGGCATCGGCCGGCGCCGTCTGCTATTCGGAATGAAACTGATCTTCTGATCACCTGAGTTGCAGCGATGGCCAGGGCTCTCGATATCACCGAGGACTGTGTTTCGCGCCTCGAAAGGCGTAGTGATCTGCTTCTATCCACTCTCCGGAACACCGTCCAGGCCATGGGGGGCAACTTGTCTCGCCGCTGAATTCCCCGACCGTGCGCCGGTTGTTCTGTCCCGCATCGCCGAAGACGATCCGGAGCCTAAGCCCACAGGCCGAAAAAATGCGCACGCTCATGCAGTTGCCACTCATTGAGCAGAGGTGAATCAGACAATAGGCATCAAAGCTGCGCGTCCGATAGCTTTCGGGATAAAACTTGACTGTCCCATTTTGTTCTGCTTTGGCAGTGGCGACCCACTCATCGAAAGTCGTTTGGAACTGAGCAGGTAGGATTTTGATCCCTCGCCGGTTTATTCCGTTTGACTTGATTCCTATATCCCGAACCGAGCTCTTTTCATTTTGTTTCTCAGTTCCTGCCTGAGTACCATCTGAACTACCTTGCTATTGGCCTCGCGTTTCGATTCCATCATTGCCTTCCCGTAGTTGATAGATCAGTACCGAAGATCAGTACCGAGATCAGTACCGAAATCTTGTGAGCCAAGCGCAAACAGGGTAAGCTACCCTCCTTTAAGTCAGGCCCCGCAAATGTTAGAGGATCAAGCGGATCGCGGCGAAAAGCGGGCACACGCGGTTGCCGTGTTGCTGGCGCGGGTTCCACCTAGGCCGCCGATTCCGGCGGGTTTGACGCAATGGGTCGAAAGTGACCGGAGCAAGACGGACCCGCACGGGCTTTATCGATGATGCGTTTCCCAGCAAGCCGCGCGCTTGGTTGAGCCAAACTGTGATTATTCTTGGTCTTTCCTACAATTATCATGACGCCGCCGCGTGCATCGTCCGTAACGGTGTGCCTATCGCGGCTGCCGAGGAAGAAAGGTTCAGCCGGCAAAAGCATGACACGCGATTCCCGGAGCGCGCCATTGCTTATTGCCTCCACGAGGCGGGGATCGCACCGGCAAATCTCGACTGCATTGCCTTTTACGAGAAGCCTGCGTGTGCAAACTGGAGCGCGCGCTACGGATCGGCAAGGAATATGCGCCGTCCTCCACCGCAAATGTAGCCGCACAGTTTCCGCTTCTCATCAACGAAGGCATGGGCGTCGAGCTGACGGTCCGCGAAAGGTTGAACTTCAAGGGCCCAGTTTATTTCAGCGAACACCATCTGTCGCACGCGGCCTCCGCTTTCTTTTGCTCGCCGTTCGAGGGGTTTACCCGTGCCGTGTGCTGCACGACTAAGACTTCTGATTACCGATCTAGCTCGATCGCTGATCAGAGTGCTTCCAGGTTGTCAACGATCCATTCGGAACTACTTTGACTTTTCGGAACTTCCCTTCTGGACTGCAAGCAAAGGCTGCCGGATTGCCCAATGGAGCTTCGAGCATCCGCTCAGGCGAAGCTGGCGAGTGCCGCCGAGCCACTGAGGGTGAGGGCCCCAATTGCTGCCACTGAAGCACGAGGTCGGCCGCAATGCTCGAGAAGGCAAGGCAGGCCCAGACGATGGTCTCGTTTGCCTGCGTGTCAAGACTCTCCAATCCGGTCACACCGCCGATCACTCGCACCTCCAGAAAGACTAGTGCGACCCCAAAGCTGCGAGTCATCCATTGCCGGTGCTCCTGAACCTTCCCTTTAAGAATGAGGACCATCGCAATCCCGGTAGTGATCATCCACAACGCGGCGTCCGCCGCGGCGGCAATACTGAAAGATCGGGGATCGCCCATGCGCTCCTGGAAGTACTGGATATAAAAGCCGAGTGGCGCGGCCACGAATACACCTGCGACATAGATTCGGCCGACGACACGATGGAGCGGCCCAAACCGACCGCGAAGTCGGTCGGAGAACTGCATCGGGCCCAGCAGCAGAGCGCACGCACCGGCGATTCCATGCGGCAACAGCCACCACTTAAAGGGTTCGTAGTGTTGCCACATCGGATCCTTCGGATGCACCAGAAAACTCTCATCGTGAGGGATCACGTAGGCAAACATCAGGCCTATGACAGCAAACAGCAAATACTTTGGACGTAGCCACGAGCTCGGCTTGAGCGCTGGCAGTATGGTTGACATGGAAGACCCTCCGGGATGGCGATTCTTGATTTCGTGCCTTAGTGCCTGTCCAGAAAATTCTGAAAAAATCGCCCGGGGAAAATCTCAAGTCGTGGTGGACAGTAAGGGCGTTGTCAAACGGCAAGTTGTTGATTTGTATGGGTCGGCCTGCGGAAAAAGTGCCAGCTGGAGTTCTACCGCTGAACTGCTCCCCGCTCATCGACAATGAGAGCATGTCGGTGAACGCTGTAGATTGCCACCCCCTCGTGTCGGGCTCACAACCATTCAGCAGCTAAGGCTGTTGGCCGGGAGAATCGGCATCGCGACAATCCATCCTTTGCCGCTATCAATCGGAGGCATGGCGCTGCGTCGACGAGTTGCGTGAACCGGATATCCGTTTCGTGATTTAATGAACCCGTCACTCGCGAGGCCCATCGCGCGAGAACGGGATCGCCTCAACACACATGCCTACAAATCAGCCTTCGAAAACACGCCCTAACCGTCGCTCGTTTTTGCAGTCCGCCTTGTTCGGCGGAGTCGCAGCGTCCCTGACACCCGCTTATGCTGCGGGTGCTGCCGCTCGAGACCTGACCGAGCGCACTCCAAACGCCGCACCGCCGCTTCCTGCCGAAGTGAAACCGTTCGAACTGGACGAAGTCACGATTCCGCAACTGCAGGATGGAATGAAGTCTCGTAAGTACACGGCTCAATCACTGGTCGAGAAATATCTTGCTCGGATTGATGAGATCGACAAGCGCGGCCCGGCGGTGAACGCGATTATCGAACTCAATCCCGATGCGCTGTCAATTGCCAAAGCTCTCGATCAGGAGCGTAACGCCAAGGGGGCGCGGGGACCGTTGCACGGGATCCCGGTGCTGATCAAAGACAACATCGACACCGCGGATCGCATGATGACCACGGCCGGATCTCTCGCGCTGGTCGGTTCGAAGCCGCCCAAGGATTCTTTCGTGGCGCAAAGGCTGCGCGTGGCAGGCGCGGTGATCCTGGGCAAGACCAATCTGAGTGAGTGGGCGAACATCCGTTCCAGCCACTCGGTCAGCGGATGGAGTGGGCGTGGCGGTCTGACGAAAAATCCTTATGCGCTGGATCGCAATGCCTGCGGGTCAAGTTCAGGTACGGGAGCGGGCATCTCGGCGAATCTGGCGGTTGTGGGAATTGGAACGGAAACCGACGGATCGATCGTCTGTCCGTCGTCGTCCAACGGGCTCGCCGGCATCAAGCCGACGGTGGGACTGGTGAGCCGCGGCGGCATCATTCCGATTTCGCATAGTCAGGATGGCGCCGGCCCAATGTGCCGAACGGTGCGCGATGCAGCCATCCTTTTGGGTGCGCTTACCGGGGTCGACCCCGACGACAGTGCGACGGCCGCAAGCGCGGGTAAGTCGCAAACCGACTATGCGCAGTATTGCGACCCCCATGGTCTGAAGGGCGCGCGCATCGGAGTAGCGCGAAAGTATTTCGGCTTCAACGACGCCGTGGATGCGCTGATGGAGCAATCGCTCAACGTAATGAAGACGCAGGGCGCGACGCTGGTCGATCCCGCCGATATCGCAACTCTTGGGAAGTTCGACGACACCGAGTTACTGGTGTTTATGTATGAACTGAAGGCCGACTTAAACGCATACCTTGCCAGACTCGGTCCGGGTGCACCGGTGCGCACTTTACAAGACATCATTGACTTCAACGATCGCAATCGGCAGAAGGAAATGCCGTACTTCGGGCAGGACCTATTCGTTAAAGCGCAGAGCAAGGGCCCGCTGAGCGAGAAAGAATACTTGGAGGCAGTGGAGAAGAATCACCAACTAGCCCGGACTGAAGGCATCGACGCTCTCATGGATAAGTACCATCTCGACGCGATTGTGGCACCAACCGGCGGCCCGGCCTGGCTCACGGATCTGGTTAACGGCGACCATTCGGCCGGAGGCAGCTCCAACGCCGCCGCAGTCGCGGGATATCCCAACGTCAATGTGACGGCCGGCTTTCTTTCCGGCTTGCCGGTAGGCATTTCATTCTTTGGTCGCGCATGGAGCGAGCCCACGCTAATCAAGATAGCCTACTCGTTCGAGCAGGCCATAAAAGCCCGACAGGCGCCTCGATTCTTGAATTCGATCGGATTGGGCTAAATGGCGTTCATTCAACCGGGAGATTCATTCGCGGCCCGCAGGGGAGCGCGGTCTGCGTTTCCGTCCTTGATCAAGTTCCTTGCGTTGTCCTGCGGCGCCGGAAAAAGCGTCGAGCAAGGGCAACGGTATTCCACCCAGCCAGTACGAACTCCTAAAGATCCAGGTAGACGGTTTGCCAACCCTGGTGGCATGGTCCGATGATCCGTCGGATGTGTGGCGGACAATGTCGCGGACATCGCTCGAAACGATCATCCCCGATAGGAGCGTCTGCTGCGGAAAGGATTCTGCGCTTGAGCACAGCCTGCAAAGAAACCGATCCTATGGGTGTGAAGGCAGTTGCCGCAAAACTGCAAGGCAGGCACCTCTTGAGCGACCGACGTGCCATCGAAATTACGGCAGCTACGCCGATCGGTCGGCAGTTGACTGCTCTAAGTTAATCAGCACGCTCGAGCACCAGCAAGCGCCGCCCATGGAATGGAATCCTCACTTGTAGGTCGGTTACGGAGTAACCTCTGGGAGAGACTATGATGCGATGACCGGAACAGAACCGAACACCCTCTTTCGTTCCTGCTGCTGGGCACAGGCTACAAGGTTCCGCATTTTTCTAATCTTGATTCTAATCTTTCTGGCTTTTCTGCCTCTCCATGTTAGTCTTGGGGCACGAGGGGGTAATAATGACGAACCTGAATAAGGTAGTCGCTTCCCTGCGGAACGAGTATTCCCGTCTCGAAAAAGAGATGGGAAGAGTAGGGAAGGCACTGGATGCGCTAGGCCATGCTGGCGGGAAGACGCTCAAGAGGACGGGACGTACCTTGAGCAAAGACGCCCGCCGGCGGATTGCCGAAGCGCAAAAACTACGCTGGGCCAAAGTGCGGAAACAAGCGGCCAAGCTAGTCAAATCGTAAAACGCAGTTAGGCCAAGTACCGCAGGCGGCCTCGTTCGTAACTCCCAAGGGTTTTTCGGACGAGGCTTTAGCGGCCGTTTTCTCGCGGCAGTTTTCTCATAAAATCTCCTTAGACTCTTCTTGGTTTTAAGTCCAGCGAAACCACTTCAGCGCCAACACAAACGAAATCCCTCCCCACAACGCCAATATCAGCAGGCGTGGCCATTGCTGCATCAGCGGAGTCCCCTCCAGAATGCTCGCGCGCAGCGCGTCGTTGAGCGCCGTCAAAGGCAGGGCTTTGATCAACGGATGGATCACGGCGGGAAATCGCTCATACGAAAAGAACACGCCCGAAAAAATCCACATGGGCATCATCACCAGATTGATCAGGCCGCTGATGCTCTCAATTTTCTGCGCACGACTCGCAGTCAGCAGGCCCACGCCCCCGAAGGTGAGGGATCCGAGCCCGCCAATCAGGGCAATAGAAAGGACAGAACCCAGTACGCGCAAATGGAAGAACAGGACACCGAACACGAGCAGCAGGCCGATCTCGATGACCATCAGCAGCAGGCGGCTGGTCATGATGGCCAGCAGAAAATCCCCGCGGCGCATCGGAGTGCCCACGAAGCGCTTCAGCAGCTTGCGTTGCCGCATATCAACCAAAGCGAAACCGATGCCCCACATTCCGGAGTTCATGAGATTCATGCCGAGTAATCCGGGAATCAGAAAATCGATGTAGCGGGAGCCCGGCTCGGAGGAGGTGACCGCCTTCGTCTCCACGACATCTTTGCGGCCGGCCGCCGATTGCAGCGCATCGTTCACCTCCGATTTCGCCAAAACACTTTCCGGGCGCGCAGGGTCGTAGCGGTACTCCATTCCTCCCTTCCCATCTGGCTCGACCACGATATCGAACTTGCCGAGGCGAAATCCCTTATGGGCTTGGTCGGCGTTTAACGTCTGTACTTTGAAAAGGTCGTGCTGCGGCGAACGGGCGAGAAGCGATTGCACGTCTTGCGAACCGGTTCCCTCTACAATGGCGACCGACGCCGCATCTCCGGGCTTGTTGCGGAAGGCAATGCCCAAACCAAGCGCGAGCAACAAGGGAAATACGAAAACCCAGAAGACAACTTCGGGCTCGCGTTTGAGTTCGAGCATGCGCGCCATGAGCAGGTGGCGATAGCCAGCCCAGCGCCCGTTTTGGCGCGGAACTAAGGGCTGCGGCGGGTTCGCTGTTGTGGTCGGAGTTTCTTGTGCGACGCTCATAGACTTAACTCACAACGACTTAACTCACAACGACTTAACTCACAACGATT
>Ga0210406_10002833_pt1 | contig 19427 bp, 46 predicted proteins | sample IncBWC30MmetaG_FD_155454 | JGI IMG/M metagenome (GOLD analysis project Ga0210406, IMG submission 155454) | Forest soil microbial communities from Barre Woods Harvard Forest LTER site, Petersham, Massachusetts, United States - Inc-BW-C-30-M | ecosystem: Environmental > Terrestrial > Soil >... | reverse complement strand
TTGTAGTTCTAAACGCAATGCAGCAGCACTAGGATCAATATATACACCTTTTGGACCATACGGTTCTAGAAAGTCACATATGTCATCTGCAAGCTCTGAAACGGTCTTTTGCCTACCTTTTGCCCTGCTATCCCAATAGTATTCTTTTTCAGCCCACATCTTTTTTCCACGTTGATCTCTGATACCCGTATAGACACCAACTAGCACACAGGCTGTAGCATTGCTAATTCCATAGTCAATACCTGCAACCCAGTAATCTGCTGCTTCTGGAGGTTTTGAAACTACATGTATCTTAGGATCAAAAAAGTCAAAGATGGCACCTTCTGCAAGACACCATAAACCAAGGTAATCTCGTTTATAGAATATACCATTTTTATTTGCTGCCAATCTGTCTTTATAATCCTGTGGTACATAAGGGTTGTCTTCTAAAGTCCAATGCATTGCATAATAATTAGAATCTCCATTGGCTGCTTTATCAACCCACTGTTTGATAGTATGATCGGGATATGTTGGGTTACATGTGACAACAGCTTTTGACCATGGGCAACTTAAACGTTGATCTAAAATCTCGATGATAGAAAGTGGATGTAAAGTAATTTCATCGCAATACAAAAGAGACATAGTCTTACCACGAATAGCCCGAACCGCGCCTTCATCTTTAGCTCCTAATATTTTAATTGTTTTATCACGAAAAGTAAGAACTCTATTTCCTGTTGACCACGAGCAAAAAGGCTCAAAGATAGCAAATTGAGGGGATTCGAATATAAGTTTTATTACGTTGTCATAAAGTGTTTCGCTAGTATGACCTATCATATAAATTTGAGAATCAGGGCATATTTGCGCTTCATGTAAAAACCACCATAATGTCCCGACAGTTTTACCAGTTCTAACACTACCATGAGCTATGTTCCATTTTGCATTAGCTTCCTGAACAAATAATAGTTGTTTTTCTGATAGCAAATCTTGCATGATAGTCCTAATTTAAAAAAGTGATCATATGGATTTTTTTAACACGTGTAAAGATAAAGAAGAAGCGAAGAAGGTTTATAGAAACCTATGCAAGCATTTTCACCCTGATAAGGGGGGTGATCCTGAACTAATGCGTCAATTGACAGAACAATATGAGAAGTTCATACCAAAAAATGAAAATAATAATTCCACATATTCAAGAACTACTTCTTATGGATCATTTAGACCATTTACGTTTTCATCAACAGGAACCACATCAGCACCTTTTGACCATCATTTACAACTAGAAATTACTAAATTAAGAAATATAATTACTCAAAAAGAATTTCATATAGATGTTTTAATTAAAAATAATAGTTTAAAAGAACAAAACTATAAAGAAGTAATTTCTAATCTTTCTACACAAGTGATTAATGCATATGAATCTTGTAATTTATCAAGAGATCAAGTCGAAAAAATGCAATTACAAATAATGAGATTAAAATCAAATGACTTTGAAAAAATGACGGTGTTTGAATTTATGAAATATAGATGGAGTAAAAAAGATGACAATTAAAAACATCATTGAAACTTATATTCTTCAAACTGAAAAAAGTGAAGATTTTGCAGAATGGGCTTTTGGTAAAGGATTTGAGAATTTTGAACATCAAAAAGACTTTCTAAATACCTGGAATGAACGGCATCAAGATAAATATAAACTTTATGTTGATAGTTGTCCTAAAGATGATATTCCCTTTATGATTGAATTATGGAGAAAAAAAAGATGAAAGATGATGTTTATGAAGATTTTCAACGACAAAAAGAAGTTATAGAATATTTAAATCTCAAAGGAGAAAATTTTAGAGATTCCATTTTAACTTTGTGGGAAATGGAAAGAGGAAAATCATTTTCCGAAGCATTTATTAGCACGTTGGATAATTATAAAATCGAAACAAAAAGTGAATAAGATGAAAAACAGAGCTAAATGTAAATTATGTGAATCAATTATTGAAAGCTTTCATACCAATGATTATGTAACCTGCAAATGTGGTGAGATATCAGTCAATGGAGGTAATGATTTCTATGGATGTTCATATAAATCTCAAGAAAACTTTCTACGAGTTGATGATGAAGGAAATACAATTATACCTAAATTTGTAGAAAAAGAAGGCGATGTAAAACCGCTTGACATTGAACCACCAAAACTCACAAAGAAAGACCTTATTAAAATACTTGAAGATATGGTCAAGAATATTGAAAATATGCCACAGGCTGCAATGTTAACATCCGTTAATCAATATGATATAATGGCATTGATGATGATTCTGGTATCTATATTTAAGGCTAAAAAATGAATGATAAATGGATAAGCTGTAAAAAATTAATGCCTAATGATTTTCAATCTGTTTTATTTGTATGGAAAGATTCGAAGTTTGAACGTGCCATTTTGACTGGATATTTTGATGAATCAAATGACTGTTGGGTTTCAGATGCTGTATCATTTTTAAAACCGTGTAATTTTGATCTTCATGATGATGACTTATGTTTTAGTAGAAAAAAAATAACACATTGGATGGATTGTCCTAAATTGCCTAAATAGAATTAAATACTATATTGAATTTTTAAATTTTTACGGTTATAAGGTAGTCAAAGAATAATTTAAAATTCGGAGGCTTCCTTGTCATCATTTTATACCGCACCTTGGAACAACCAAGAGGAACCTAATGCCGGAAACGTTCGTCATTTTCTAGATTCACTTTACGCGAAATTTATGCCCTTGGAACAAAGCCGGCTCTGTGCCCCTTGCATTAAATTGTAAGGGGCACAGAGCTAGCAAAAGTTCTATGGAATCAAAGCAATATAGACACTCTTTTCTATGCAGGAAATCAGTCATTTGTAGATAGACAATTTAGCTTCAATAATAACATGTCTTATAAGGATTATTATTTTAATCTAGTCCAGCAACCTGTGAATATGATTACAGGATATGAGAGACAGCATAGAAAGAACTTTTCTTATGTTGCCACAGAAGGCGCTGATCCTATTACTACAGATCAATATACTACTGTGATTACACATGCAGCAAATGCAGGTTGTATTCACGAGCAGAAATCAAAAGCAAAAGAACTTGCTGCTATATCTGGAATGGTTTTATTACAACCTTATCTTGATTTTACAGGTGATGATCAGGCACAAGGAACATTAAAGACAAAAATATGGGAATATAACTCATTTCTAGTTGATCCATATTTCCGTAATCCTGATATGTCCGACGCTCAATTCGTGTGGTGCCAGGAGTATATAAGTAAACATGAAGCAGATAGCAGATTTCCTGATAGAAAGAAAGAAATTATGCCCATGTCAGGAACACCGCAACGTTATGGTAACTTCTATTTCTTACCTGAAAATCATAATATGGCAAGAAATGACCTTATGGTATTGTCGTATGTTTGGTATAAGTGGAAACGAAAAAAGAAACGTCTATACTCTAGATCAAGAAATCAATTTTATGATTTTGCAGGTGGTGATGGTAACTTAGAAGAAATCTTGTATAATATCCCAGATATGGAAGAAGTAACTGTAGAAGTTCCATGTTGGAAACTTGCAGTTGTGTTGAATGAGCAGTTGATGTTTCAGGGTGATAACCCTCTAGGTTTTGATGATTGTCCGTTCATACCATACTTCTGGAACTATGATCCACATATAAACCACTTTGACCTACGTGTGAGGTCCCTAATTCGGACTATGAGGTCACCCCAATTCCTTTTTAATTTTAAGGTCATTCAGAATAACGATATAGCTGCGGCAACTATAAATGCAGGATGGATGCGAAAAATAGGAGCAGTAGCTAATGAAGATAATCTTAAGAAATCGGGTCAAGGTTGGGATGTCATTATTAATGAAGGATACGAGCTTACAGATTGCCAAAAGATTATTCCAAGTGCAGTGCCAGAGTCAGATCTTGCCCTTGCCCAACAGATGGCAGATCTTATCTACCAAACTTCAGGAATTAACCTAGAGAATTGGTCTGGTCAGAATGATAAACAGATTAGCAGTTTAACAATGCTAATGAAGCAAGCAGCAAACTTGATGGTATTTCAGAAGTATTTTGATCAGTGGGATTTTTCAGATAAATTATTAGGAGATAGACTTATTCAAATTGTATTGAATAACTGGAATGCTGCAAAGGTTGAGTTATATATTGGTCAGGAGCCAAGTCCTCATTTTTACAGTAAAGTATTTGCGAAATATCAAACGCTCGTTGAAGAGTCAGATCTTACACCTACTCAACAGAACCTTCAAGCGCAACAAATGTTGGATATCAACCAACAGTTTCAACGTGAAGTATTTCCTGCTAGTATGATCATACCAAAATTGAATATCACAGGTAAAGCTGAAATTATTAAGTTCCTAGAAGCACAAGAACAGCAAATGGAAGCGGCACAAGGTGAAGAAATGAACCTTAAACATACTGTTGAAGAAATGAAACTCAAACAGATGATGTCGCAAATTCATAACCAATTGAGTCAGGCTAGGGAGCGTGATAGTCGTTCAGAGAGCAATATAGGGCTATTTCAAGAGAGAATGTCAATGATTTCTAAGAACCACGCCCTCGCAACTAAAGAGAAAATGGCAGCTCTAGCACAACTCATGGAGACAATTCAGAAATTCGGAGAGGTAGAAACATTCTTAAAATCAAACGATCTTGAGTCTATAAAATATGATGAAGAAGAACAGGAAAATCAATCTAGAAAACAGGTAGAAAGTACAGAAGCTTCTAAAGCCTTTATGGAACAATTAATGAGTTCTCAACCTATGATAAATCAACAACAAAATCCACAAATACAACAGCAACAAGGAATGATGTAAATTGCAAAAAGTAGGAACCAAACTTCACGATAAAGGCGATTACCGATTTACTTATCCTATGGTCACATATGATGAAGATGGATGGGTTGATGCTACTAAATTTCAACCAGTAGATTTTGATCTGCTATATCTTAAAATCGAGGGAATAAAAGGTACAATTCGAGGTTGGTGTAGTGGAAATAATTGGGATGGTATGAAATGGAAAGATAGTTATAAAGTAAAATATTGGAAGCGTGATTTAAGTGAATAATAATAGGCTTGAAAACTTGAGTAAATTACGTTATAAGTAAAGAAAAGATTTTAAATTAGCCGTAACAGGCTTTAGGAGTATATTATGGCAGGCGGAAGAAAAATTGATGATCATTCTAATTGGATTGGCTCTGGTTCAAAAGAATCACCACTACCTATGAATAGCAAAATGAAACAATATACGAGTGCAGAAGGTGCAGGTGCTGAAATGGATTATGAAGATACTACAGAGAAAATTAAAGAGCAGCAAATGGAAGGCGTAGCTAAAATCAAAGCTAGACCTTTGAAGCCTAATTATAGAAATTAAGGTTTTGGCTAGGGCGTAGCATGGCTGTAGTTTAAAAACATAAATCTAACCCGGAAACCCTAGCTTTTTTTACACAAGGAAACTTCATGAAATCAGGATTTAAAGACCCGGATGCTATAAAAAATCAAAAACCTAAAGATACAAATATGGATAAAAAAAATCCTATTTGGGATTTCTCATGCCCACAATATGATGAGAGAACATCTTGTTATATCAAAGCAGGTACGGATTATGGTGTAGGTCACAAACAACCTGTTGGGCGTCAAGGAAATCCTAAAATGCATGTTGATACATTACCTTTTGGTAAAGTAAAGACAATGAAAACGGATGAAACATGAAATCTAAAGTAAAAAACGCCCATACATCTAAAAGTCAAATTGGTATGGGTGATTTTTATGGATCTGGAATAAAACAAAAAGTAGGAAAGATACGTGAGAGCCAAATTGGATTCACGACACCTTCACCTAAAAAACTTAAGACTCCTCCGAAGAGTTTGGCTTAAGTTGAAATAATTCTATTTTTTATTCCTTTCATTCTTCTAACATGATTTGCATCTCTTGCCAAACTTTTATAAATATTGTCGATTTTTTCATCGGAAAGATCATCATCCTCATTTCTTTCAAGTTTCTGTCTGTCGAATTGAAAGTCTCGAATACTATCACAAATCGTCTTATTTGCCGTAACTTTACCATCTTCATATTGACTCCATAATATTCGATCAGGAATCACCCAAATCACCTTAATAAGATCTGTGCCGGGGTATGCTTTAAATAACATGCTATTGGTCTGTGGAGTAGGTCGTGTTAACCTAGGCTGCCAAATGAGTCTTTTTGTAACTCCATCATCATCTGTCCTTGGATGTGCAAATATATAAAATGCATGATGACCAAACGGTCTTTTGTTAATCAAATCTTGGCAGCATTCGCCAATGTCGAAATCATTTTTCTTTGTGAATGATTCATATCTATCATGTGTTTCATGCAAGTTTAATTTCATGCTTTACCTCAAATATTTTCTATACTTTAAACATATTCACAGTTAAATTAAAATTTAAATTTACGGAGGTATTTATGTCTTTCCAAACAGGCGCTAATTTAGCCGGAGCTACGGGAACACCAACTAGACCTGAAAACGTTGAAATTCCTTTTATAACAAATAGAAATCCAACTCCAATGGATTGGGATTATCCTTTAGGTAAAAGATGGTTAAATGTTGGTAATAGTCTATGGGTTCTTTTTTCTATTTTAGGACAAAGTGGTATTAATACTGCCAATTGGGTAGAAATTACAACTTCGTCAGGTGGTATTTTATCAATATTAGGCACTGCAAATCAGATTACTGCTACTAATTCAGCAGGAGTAGTAACTTTATCCATTCCAGCTACTTTTATTGCTCCAGGATCAATAGCATCTACTACAACAATGTCAGCAGGAACAGCATTATCTTCTGGTACTACAATCACAGCAGGTACATCTATTACAGCAACTCTAGGAAATATTACTGCAACTAATGGTAATTTATCTTTAGCAACAGCAGGAAATAAAATTCTAATTGCTACTGGAACAAATGCATCAGCAGGTACGACAGCAGCATTAACAGCAGGAGCAATTGTGGTTTCCACAACAGCAATAACAGCAAACTCTCTTGTTTTCTTTGCAACAAATGCTTTAGGAACTGTAACAATTCCACAAAGTTATAGAGTAAGTGCAAGAACACCAGGTACTTCATTCACAATACAATCTTCCGATGCGACAGATACATCAACTGTAAATTATTGGATTCTTAATTAAGGAAAAATAAATGTTAAAAGAATTATTTCAAATTGAACAAATAGTAGCAAATAAAGTATGTCATTTTGTCTGTGAAAAAGATACAGATATAAATATCATTAAAGAAGCCCTATTTCAGTTTCAAAAGTTCATAGGAACTGTTGAAGATGTAGCAAAAGCAAATCAAGCTAATGCCGCCGCTTCTCAAGTATCACCGGTAGCACCTGTAGAACCAGTTGATGCCGTGGTTCCAGTTGAACCTATAGTTACACCAATTGCACCTGATGCAATTGATCCACTGGCTCATTCTTTAAGTGAAGCACAAGTCGAAGCACCTGTAGATAACCAACACGCATAAGAGGTAATAATGTCGATCAATAATAGCCAAAGAGCCGGATTTCCTAACGAGTTGTTAGCGACAATGACAGGATCAACTGTATTGATCGGCACTCTTATTTTTAACCCCGTCATGATCATTTTTGATAACATGGGTACTGTTCCTGTCGCCATATCTGTAAATGATTCTACAGGTGTTACAACATGGAAAACATTTGATGCAGGTGAGGCACTAGTTTTGGATTTAAGATGCCAGCAAGGCAGGGCGCCAAATTTTACTTTTGATCTTGGAACTACATTTTTTGGAACTGGTGCTTCGAGTAATTTTTCAATTTCTTATATCTACGCTAAGGAGCCATCATGAGTCAAATATCAAAAAGATCAACTGGAGGTAGTGGTGGTGGGGGAATTGAAACTATAAATCTTGATATAGGATCAATAACAGGAACAACAGTCACACTTTTTGCTCATCAATCTCCAACAGAAAATGCAGGATCAAGCGTTCAATTTGTTTCCACAAGTAGTTCTATTGGTGTATTAAATCTTACAGATGCATCTGCTAATACTTTTCTAGGGAGAGGAGCAGGAAATCTAGCTACTTCTGGGGCAAATAATACATCTCTTGGATTTAATTCTTTAAATGTCATCACTTCTGGATCAAATAATACATCCATAGGTTGGGGTTCTCTTGTTTCATTAACAACAGGATCTGGTAATTTATCTTTAGGTCAGGCAAGTGCAGTAAATTTATTAACTGGTAACAGTAATACATTTTTAGGTGATAGTTCAGGTTTAAACTATGTTTCAGGAGAGACTGGTAATATCCTGATAGGGTTTGATTCTAGGGGTGTTTTAGGTGATTCATTTGTAACTCGTATTGGTAATTTTGGAAATGGAGGATCACAAGCACAAGTAGCATGTTTCATTGACGGCATAACTGGAGTCACTGTATCAAATACAAATATGGTAACCATTGATACTACTACAGGACAAATGGGTTCTCAAGCAGTACCTAGTGGTGGAAGTGTTACAGTTAATGGTGATTCAGGATCTATTACGGGATCAACAATAACTATCTTTGCTAATAGAGCCTCTTCCAACGCAGGATCAACAGTTGGTTTTGATAATACAGGAACTACCTCCACTTTAAATGTATCCGATGCTAACGAAAATACAATTATTGGTAATATTGCAGGTAACGCATCTATTACTGGTACAAGCAACGTCGGTCTTGGATTTGCATCGTTACATAATTTAACATCTGGATCTCAAAATATAGCTGTAGGTCAACAGTCTCTTGGTAGTTTGCAAACTGGTTCTTCAAATACAGTTGTGGGTCATTCTGCAATGATAAATTGTGTTTCAGGATCAGATAATTGTGCATTTGGTCTTGACACGTTGGCTTCAAATGACGGTTCAGATAATACAGCTTTTGGTGCTGGAAACTTATTCACACTTACAACAGGAAGTGGAAATGTTGCAATAGGATTTGCTATAGGAAGTGGATACACAGGTGCAGAATCCAATAATATTTTAATAGGAAATCAGGTAGCAGGTGCAACTGGAGAATTAAATGTTACACGTATAGGTGGCGGAGCAATTGGCGCACAAGTAGCATGTTTTATTTCGGGAATTTCAGGTGTCACAGTAACAAGTGCTGTACCCGTAGTAATTGATGTGAATGGGCAATTAGGAGCATCTACAATCGGTCAAACAACAGTAGCATCTGTAGTTTCAGGTTCAGCTGTAGCATTAACCACAGCAACCCCTACAAATATAACATCTATAAGCCTTATTGCCGGTACATATTCTATTTCCGGTATTGTCAACTTTACGGGTGCTATTACTGTCACAGGATCACAATTGGCATCGGTAAATACGATAAGTGCAACTATTGGTGTTCAAGGAAATAATGCCGCTTCTTCTGTTGTTCCAACAGCAGGATTTGCTTTGGGTGATAATAGTGTGAGTATCCCATCGTGGATATTAACTATTGGATCTACAACAACGGTTTATCTTGTTGCTCAAGCAACCTTTTCTTTGGGTTCTGGTTCGGCTTATGGAAGGATATCAGCCATACAACTATCTTAGGCATCCTTGCCCTATATAATCTACTTCTTAGATCCCACTGTGTAAATATTATTACCTTTCACAGTGACGCTTCCATCGCTTGCATAACATGCAGTTGATGTGAAGCAAGTTACTAATAGCATTAAAATTAACTTATTCATTTTTTCACCTGATATTTTGAAGGGCAATCAGCGTTGCTACATTTTTGTCCAATGGGATTTTGTTGATGGCAATAAGGGCACTTCCATGTTTTTTCATAGACAGAATTTAAACTATCCAATTTAGTCGTAATATCGTTTTCATATGTATATAGACCTGTTTTGTCTTTATGAATAATTTCTGTTCTTATATATTCATTATGACCTACATGTATATGAAAAGCATTTTGACTTGAGTCTAATTCATTTTCATCAATATAGATTCTATCTGAAGCTGCTCCCATTGATACAAAAGCAATTGCTAATAGGGTTAAGACTAACTTATTCATTTTTTTTGTTTTCCTCTGTGATTATACTTAACTCAAATTCTCTTAATTTTTGCATGACATCTGCGGAATTATTAAATTTTCTAACAATATATTCAAATGTAACCTGTTGAAGATTGTTATTTGATATTAAAAGATCACATATTTCTTTTAATAGACTGTTATTTTGTAAAAGAAGCTCGTTTGTATTTCTTTGTGCTTCACTAGCAGTGTCTTCTGTCCACATATTCACCTCTTCATATTGTTTATATTATCTGTATATATTTCTCTTATCCTCATTTCAACAGCGCAGGGCGTGAATATATAGGAAAGGATTTGTTTAATTATGTTCACTTAATTTTATCCTTCAATATTTCTATCACTTCCTGAACATTTTCACTTTTTTCCCAATTGTCTTTGTTCCCACTCAAAATAAGCTTTTTTACCTTTATCTGTGACAAGGAAATAAGAGCATGTTATGTGAAAACCCCTAATACTTTGATAATCTTTTTCAAATTCTATATAACCCCAATTCAAAAGTCTAGGTGCGAATCTTTCGTTGAGATCATAATCAGGGTCATTGATCATTTTGCCTAGTTTATTAAACCAAAAATCAGATGGTGTCATTACTTAACTCCATTAACCATTCTGTTACGGCTTTATGTTCTGATTCCTGAAAACCCATAGTTGATTTAAGTTCTCGATATCTATTTGAGATCTTTACTCGTGCCCTTTTGATTTCATCATAGTCACTTCTATCTTGATCAAACAGGGTATAAAAATTATTAGTGTCCTTAAGAGCCCAATATATCAATTCAGCATTTTCTTTATTCATTTGTTTTTATAATCCGTTTCATAAAATCCACTTCCTTTAAAATGAACCCCAACACCACCACCGAAGCCTTTGTTCATTTTGATAAGACAATCATGACATGAAAGATTAATATCTTCACTTATTTTATGAACGACTTCTTTAACTTTACCGCAAGATTTGCATTTATATTCATATGTGGGCATTATATTTCTACTCTTTTATTCCATTTTGATTTTACTATTTTTTGTGTTGAACCTTTTGGACTATGACAATCACAAACATCACACCAAATCCAACATGTTGGTTCATGGTCATCATAACCTTCACAAAAATTTTCTTGTTTTGAATTACCACAAAATGGACAAGGTTTATACAATATTTTTTTACTCATCAAAACACCGTCTTTGTAGGTTTATAATTCTTACTCTCTCTAGCTTCGCGATTGCGCCTTAAATCAATGCAATGTTGATTTACCCAATACACACCCCCCAAACATGGCATAGGAACAAATGAATTTTCGCATAGTTCACAAAGTTCACAAAGTGAATTATTTTCATGTGACATTATTTTTCATATCCTAAATTAATAACCTTGAAACTTATAGGTGCATGACCTTCATTGAATTGAGACCGAACCACAACACCTTCTCTCTGCTTTCCGTTCTTGTATTTTCCTTCACCTAAAGTCTCTAATCCATCTTTAGAAAAATTATTACCAATAGATATTTGTGTACATGTGGGAAAATCAAGTTCTATACATAAAGAATGAAATTCAAAATAGTTTAAATATCTATATTCATCAATTTTATAAGCAGAAAATGCAAGGCCATCAATGTCTTTAATTCCCATCGGGTTACCCTGAATACTATTGCCTACAGTTTCCCATTGTAACGCATAACCCTCTGGTAATTTTTCTTCTAGTTGATATTTCAAGGCTACTTTCCAATAACCATTTTCTTCATTTCTTTGTAGTTCTAAATTCCTAGAACACACCCCAAATTCACCTTTATATTTAAAAGCTGTTGTAGATGATCCATCAGCTTTTTCTGTAATATAATATGGCTTTCCTACTAGATTATCGACTAGTTCAGGATGTCTTTGATAATTTAATTCATCTGTTTTCGGTATGAAATCAGGAAATAAGCCCTTAGCAAGACCATTGAGATGAGGGGGAATTGGTTTATGGTATTTTGTAACATAATTCAATTCAGTTACATCATCTCCTATTTCCAAATTGGAATGCATTTCTTTTTCGGGGATTATTAAGACTTCACTAGGCGTTCCTCTAAATCTCCTCATTTTTACACGCCAATTTGAATCTTTCATAAATGACAAATGTGAATGATTTACTTCATTTAATTGGCTGTCTGGAAGAAAAACAATACATTTTTCTCCTATTGAAAAATCTTCTTTTTTAACAATACCTTTCCATTTTCCACCCCTACCACAAATAACAGTAGCAGAAACAATGAAATCAGCCCCCTGAATGGGTTGAAGATCAATTATTTTTCCTATGTATACTAATCCTTCATTCATTTTAAAATTCCTTATCAAGTTGATAATCTTTATCTTTAAGAGAAAACCAATACTTATATACCAATGACCCATTTTCAAAAACGCTTTGTTCATTTAATACAAAACAGCCTGGATTTATTTCCACACCTTCTTTGTATAAATGACTTAGATAAGCCTTACACCAATCATCTAAAATTTGATGATGATTCTGTCTGATATTTGAAATAGCTTCATTCATTTTATTTATCTTTTTTTCTTACTTCACAGGTCACATCTAAAATAAGTTCAGGGTGTTCTTTAAGGCTACATCCCTCTAAACAAATTTTCACTGATTCCGTATCATCTTCATTAACTCCAAAACAATTAATGTTTTTGTAGCTTTCAATTGCTTTCATGCAGAAATTTTTTAAAGTATCTTTTTTTGGTTCGTTTTCTTTCATTTAACACTATTCCTTTGTTGTCTATGTCTAACGAGTATTTCTTGTATTTTTGCAACTTGCATCTCTTTTCGATTCTCTTCATAACAACCAGATATTTTTGGCGGTTGTTTTTGCTTCGATTTAGGCATATTGATAACTATATGCGAATTTGAATTTATTGGTGTTGTCATATTTTATTTTCTCGAATATATTGATGTTAAATAAGTAAAAATATACTCTATAACCACTTTAAAATCAAGGTAAAATATGCCAAAAGGTAAAGAAGAACGCAAAGTAAAAAAAGTCATGAAAGAATTTGAAAAGGGTGAATTACATTCAGGTTCAAAGACGGGTAAATTAGTTACTAATCCTAAACAGGCGGTCGCCATAGGATACTCAGAAGGACGAAAAAAGAAATAATGTCACTTTCAAAACAAGAAATACGAGAAACATTTTACAACGTGAAAAGTAAACAAGATGTCATTGATGCTTATCAAAATTTGATGAAAAAAATCAAAATGATTCAAAAAAAGACAGAACAAAAAGTTTCCACATGTATATTTAAACGATGTACCGTTATGGATGATATTTTAGAAGGCATTAACGGCGTACACAAAGAAATGGAAGAAAAAGGATTATTGACCGATGAAACGACATATGAAGATATGTCTAAATATGCAGGTCAACATGTCATTTTAACAGAAAGAGAGAAGTAGTGGATAAAAAGTCTATAGAACAAGAATATATAAAAAAACTACAAGAATCTATGGATTATTATAAAATTCAAATGGATTATTCGGGTCTTCTTGTTAATGCAATCACTAATATTTGTGATGGAGAAATTGTAAAAAAAATTATAGATGAACATTTTAAATTAATGAAAAATTATGACGAGAAACGGAAACAAGACAATTGAACAAGAAATAAACGGATTCCTTCAAGAATGGGACTACGAACATATAAGCGAGTTTTTTCGATACATACAACCTCTTATAGAGCTATACGACATATCCGAAGAAAAAGATTGGGTAGCAGAACAGGTTGGAGAAGACAACTCAACAAATGTACGACTTATTCGTACCGTCTATATTATGTCTCGAATGTGTGAAATGTTTGCAGGTCGCTTTGTGACTATCAATTGCAAATTTAAAGACTTGTGGAAACGACTAGAGAAGCAAAATGTAATTGAACCAAGTTAATATTATGATTTTAGAATTAAGAGAGCCAATTCCAATGACTTGTCCAAAAGGTGCAGGTTATGCTCATTTTCTTGTGGACACAGGTAAAGAAAATGATAACGAATGGATTATTTTTATGGATTCAGGGGAGATTTGGTCTTTTCTGAATCGCGAGGTTAGATTACAAAAAAACTATACTTACGGTCGTAGGGATGAACAAAAGTCTGTGTGTTCTTAAAAGATATAAGGCTAATGATACATTTGAATCCTACACTTGCGATGAAGTTAGGGCATTATATCCAAAATGGCATGATGACTTCCTAAAAACAAATCGAGTCGATATAAGTAGAACTGACACATATTATGACAGATGGAAAAAAGAGATTGAGGATTTTTTAGTGAAATGCAATTGTGAAACAAAAGAAATATGTGAAAGTAAAAATAGTGGTCATTGGATTGCAGATCAAATAGAATTGGGGAAAAATCGAAGAGAGAAAAAAGGTGTTACAATGGAACAGGAAGTTGATATCATCATAAAATTACTAAATGAAAGTGAATAGGAAAAAAAATGAAAGAAAAGAAAAAAGAAGCCAAAAAAGAAATTAAAGAATTTATCAAAAAAGACGAAAAAGCTGATAAAAAGATTATGAAAGAAGTTTTGAAAAAGAAAAAGTGATCCCTTTGCCGATGGTGGCAAAGTCATGGTTATTCTAAAAACCTATAATAGCAACCAGTTTTTCTAGTCGCTATCATGGGTTTTCTTTAATTAATAAATTCTATGTTTGGCAATTCAAACCAAAATTCTACATCTTCAATGCAATTATAATAATCTATATAGGATTGCCAAAGATGAGCTTTCGTGTATTCTGATTGATTACAATAAGTTCCTATGTGGTAATTATCATCATAATAAAACCCAACAATTTTATGAGGTTCTGGCAACTTATCTTTAGATTTTATCCATTCATTCATTTTTCACCCTGTATAAAATCTTTAAAAACTTGCAAAGGCGTTCTTTTGAAAAAATGATTTGTTGGAAGACTACATAATATATTCTTATGTTCTTCTGTATAGTGCTGATCTTCTGCATATTTTTTGCGCCACATTTGTATCTCTTCATTCATATCTTGAATGTGTATAAATGCCTTATCAGCATTATCTAAATGATGTAGGTGTCGATTAAGCGATGTAAGCAACCAATGTATTTCTTTATCCATATAACCTATTTATTTAAATAATTTTCTTCTGTGATTGCATTTATAAATTGTTTTAATGCTTCTTCGGGAAATTGATTATTATTTGTAATTTTTCTTATCATTACATATATTACAGCCATCCACACTCTATTACTTTCTTCTAGTTCTCTAAGTTTGTGCATACTTTTTTCAAGATCTATACACCTTAAAGAAAAATTTTCTATTTCATCCATCTTGATCCTTTGTCTCTGTAAATCTGTATGATATTATAGGTTTCCCTCTGTATTTTTCAATATCAATATTTTTAAGTTCTGGAATATCTGCATATGAAATTCTTCCCTTAGATATTGTTTTTGAAATTTTAACACCACAACCTTGTGACGATTGACCATCGCACATTTTTATAAGATCAGCTCTTAAAACTGCCTCCAAATCTTCTTCACATTGTATTCTTCTTTTGCAATCTTTCCAATTTTTGACAGTTTCATTCCATTCCCCATCATCCCTTTTAACAAAATCACGATCAGTTGCAGGTGGTGGGGTAAAATCCATCAAGCATTTATAAAAAGCCGTTTCTGCTTCTATCATTTTTTCGATGAAATCATCATCACGATAAACATCAAATCCAATATTATCATCGTCACTTCGATATGAAAAATAATAACAAGATTGTGTATTTGCAACGTACATTTGTTTTTGAAGTTGTGCCATATAATAGGAAGGCACTTCTTTTTTTAAAGCTAATTCGTGACTTCCCTTACCACATTTTATTTCTACAATTTCACCTAAATCATTAATTGCGTCTAAAGAAGCCATCATAAATGGGTGCTGAATGCTTATTAAAACTTGGGGTAAAAAATGTGACTCTTGTGTTTCACTAAATGAGTTTAAAAGGTCCCTGGCTTCACACTCAAGTCTTGATCCTTCTTTCATTTTATCATTTACCGCTTGTGGTTCACGTATCCCAAGTTTTTCTTCCCACAACATTAAAGGTGTTTTCCAAGGGTTGAAACCCATGATCACGCCTGTATCTGTTGCTGTAATCTTTGTTTTACGAAGAGCCAACCATTCAGTTGACCCTTGCTGGCATTCAATTATTTTGAAGGTCATTTATTTTTATTCCTTGATATAATAGCATCACAAAAATCACATTTCCAAAAATCTTGAATTCCATCATCATGACCTTTTTTAAAATGCATTGTAGGACATAATTTTCCTGTTTTTGGTTCAATAATTTTCCACGAACCATTTTCGTGACATGCTGAAAATGGTTTATTTTCTTGATTCACTCTAGTCATCATAAATTGTAAAACTTCTATAATGTCATCTTGTGTAAATGTCATCCCTTCCATTTTATTTAAAAACGATAAATCAGGCATAGGAACTTTTAATAAATCTTTATTGCTAAATTCTTTCATTTGATTGTCTCCATACATTTTTTCAGTAAATCAGGTAAAAATTTAGCATATTTTAATCTAATTTCAAATTTTGTTTCAATAAGGGGTTTCGTGTAATCTATATTTTTTAATATAATTCGATGACCATCCCAACAAAGAAACTCAAAATCATCTATGTAAAAACTACATTTATTTACAAAACCATTTTTTAAAACTTTTTCCAGTGACCTTATATCACTGGAAATTTCATCTAATTCTATTTTTCTACCAATCATAATCAGTTGATTTTCTTCAAAAACTTTTTTTAGTTTTTCATTTTTAAAAATCATTCTTCTCCTACAGGATAGTCAGTATTCTCTAAAATCCAAATTAATACATCTTTTAGAATACATAAAGACTCCTGAGGGTTTGAGTAAGTATCTAATCCTTGTAATTTAGCCCAATGACTTTTAGCCTCACAATCGAGGCACTTTTCAAATTCCTTCATTTCTTCTTACCTTTATTTTCAGGTGTATCTGCCATTTCTGCTTCTAATAAAGCCTTTTGATGCTGATCTTTTCTAGAAGTAAGTTGATGTTTTATAACATCAAAATGCTTTGATTCAATTTCATTCATCGAAGCAGCGTTATAGGCTTGATGAATATAGTTTTTGAATCCTGCTTGTGTATCTTTACTGCAATCTTGTAGTAATTCTGACAATTCGATAAATTGACTGTCTAAAATGTAAAGCGGTTTTACATCGACAGGCTCACCCATCAATTTTACTACTTTAGGTTCTTCTTCATCAGACATTAACGGTGTATAATAAGTATATGTCGTTGCAAAAGGATCTAGATTTTGAAATAGTGCTTCGAGTTGAATTGGTCTATCTTTAAATGCTTTTAATATTTCTTGCGATACTGGCTTATGAGGTGCTGGGTTTACAGTGTATTCTGTTTCCATCTTCTCGCCTTTCTTATTAATTTTGACGTCATACTCAAAAGGTGAACCCCAATCCTTATCTTTTGACAAAGACTCAAGGCTGCTTCTTATTGTAGCTTGTGTGATTTGCATGATTTGGATTTGTTCTTCGTTTACATTCCAAACGATAAATGCCCAAAAATGTTTCATCGGCTTTGAAGGGTCAAATGACTTTGCAGGTTTTTCATTCATTTGAAATCGAATAGGTTTTTTATCTGCACTCCAATCTTCCCAACCAACAATAGGTCTTGATAAAATCCTAATGCGATTCTCGCCATCTTGTAATTTTAGGTAAAGTTGTGAAACTGGTTTTGGTGCTTCGTAGTTGTCCGGTAAAAAATTCATTTTGTTTCCTTGTTGTTTTTTGAGTCGCTTACATTTTGTAATTGACTGCTTTTTTGTTTTTGTAGTTTTATTGATTTTTCAATTATTGCATTCTGGGATCTTAATGATTTTGCTTTTGCCAAATGATAGGCAGTACTTCGAGTTCTCATATTTCCTTGTATTTTTATGACACAAATCTATGTCAAGTTTGTATTATTTTTGTGATGTTTTTGTTAAAAATCGTTTTTTATTCTTCATTTCTTTCTTTTTCGTCATATTCTTGTATAAAATCGTTTAGACTTTGATGAATCGCATATGCATGTATTGTGCGTAATCCCAATTTTTTGAATAAATTTCTTGCGTGACCGCAACCATCTAAAAAAGCATAACTAATGCATAATGCATAAGTATCTATGCTAAAATCATCACATTTTATGTCTTTTTTAAAGGCTTCTATAGCTTCTTTATCGAAAGATAGCATTCTATTTTCATACTCATCTTTCTCACAATTCACATGCTCTTGATAATCGTAAAACATTTCTCTTGATGTTAAAAAAGCTACCATAAAAATTCTCCTTGCTTTGTTTTAAGCTTTAGTGTTATTGTCTATGATTCAAAGGTTAACATAATTTATACTTTCAACGCAATAAAATAAATCAAAAAAGGTTAAAAAAGCATGACGCTTAAAGAATATTTCGAAATCACAGGACTAAAAAAAACATTTTTTGCTGAGAAAATTGGTGTGTGTAGGCAACTACTTTCTGTCTGGATACATGGAAAAAAAATGCCTAGACTTGAAACAATAATGAAAATCGAAGAGGCAACAGGTGGTAAGGTTAAGCCTAAAGACTGGATCACTGAACGAAATATGAAACAGAAACAATCCCAGCTATAACAAATAGGGTGCAACCAATAACCCACATGATAAAGGGATCTGACGTTATTTCTTTAAAGACTTCTTTCATATTTTTACCTTTAGTTAAAATAATGTTTTGAAGGATTGTGAAGAAAAAAGCAAGGGGGAAATATGCTAGTGTACCTAAATAACTGCGAAAAATGCTTGGATCATCTTCATGAAAAATGCGCATGGTCTGTCCCTTTTTATTTGTCGATATGCAAAACGATTGCCAGAGGCGACAAAGTTTATTTTAGAAAAAGAAAATATCCTCCGTATCTTGAAACAATGAAGTTACTTGAACGAGAAGGCTTCATTTTGACCACAGAAGACGGATTAAATGAAATTAGAGTGATTGTATTAGGTCACAATATTGACGTTGATGAAGAGGATGAAAGGCACTATTTTTGCGCTTTCCAAGATAAACATATATGAGGATTTATGAAATACAGAAAAAAACCGATAGTTATTGAAGCAGAGCAATGGTTTCAAGATAAGGATGTTGACGGTGTTCAATATAGATATGATAGTAGATGTCAAAACTGTGATTATTATTATCTATTAACTTTATAAGGTGAAATGAAGGTTTCTGAAGGTGATTATATTATCACTGGAATTAAAGGAGAAAAATATCCTTGTAAACCCCACATTTTTGAGTTGACATATGAGAAGGTCGAATAATCTTTAAATCAAAGAAAGAAACGAGTAACGTAAATGA
>Ga0210406_10002832_pt1 | contig 19427 bp, 12 predicted proteins | sample IncBWC30MmetaG_FD_155454 | JGI IMG/M metagenome (GOLD analysis project Ga0210406, IMG submission 155454) | Forest soil microbial communities from Barre Woods Harvard Forest LTER site, Petersham, Massachusetts, United States - Inc-BW-C-30-M | ecosystem: Environmental > Terrestrial > Soil >... | reverse complement strand
CACCGAGGTCCGCATCCTGCAGAGCGATCTGATGGCGCTGCAAGTCATCCGGCAACTGAATCTCGATAAGCGTCCCGAGTTCGGCGGTCACGCCGATCAAAAGCAGCCCAACCTGGTCGCCGATCCGTTGCAGACCGATTCGAACCGTACTTCGGCCCTGCTGGGAAGCTTTCGGGGAAACCTCCACGTCACTCTTATTCCCAACACCCGAATCATCGAGATTCATTACACCAGCACCGATCCTCAGCTCGCCGCCAGCGCCGTGAATACCCTCGCCGCCACTTATGTCGAGCAGAACTTCAAGACCAAATTCGAATCCACCATGCAGGCCTCCGACTGGCTGTCCAAACAGCTCGTTGACTTGCAGATGAAAGTGGAAACCTCTCAGGAGAAGCTCGTACGCTACCAGAAAGAGCACGAGATTTTTGGGGTTGACGACAAGCAGAACATCATCACCGAAAAGCTCGACGAACTTAACAAAGAAATGACGGCGGCCGAATTTGACCGCATGCAGAAGGAAGCGGTCTATCGCCAGACCCAGTCGAGTGATCCGGTCGCGGTCGCGGCAGCGATCGTTGCCGATAACACCGGAGGCGGATCCAGCACAGCCTCCGCCCTTCTGGACAAGTTGCGCGAACAGCAGGCCGGTCTCAGAATCCAGGTTGCTGACCTCAGCACCCAGTTCGGTCCCTCGTATCCGAAAATCACGCAGCTCAACAACCAACTGAAGGAGATTGACCACCAGCTCCAATCGGAAACTAACAAAGCCGTCGACCACCTCAACGGGCGCTATCAGGCGGCTTTGCAGCGCGAAAACATGTTGCGTGCTTCCTTTGAGAAGCAAAAACAGGAAGCGAACAAGCTCAACGAGAGCGCGATCGAGTACAGCATCCTGAAGCGCGACGTAGACAGCAACCGGACACTTTACGAGGGCTTGCTGGAAAAACTGAAAGAAGCGGGCGTCACCGCGGGATTGCGCTCCAATAACTTTCGCATCATCAATGCGGCCCGCGTTCCCACCTCTCCCAGCGAACCCAACATCCCGCGCAACCTGGCCTTCGCGCTGGTGCTGGGCGTCATCTCCGCCATCGGCATGGCCTTTCTGCTCGAGAGCATGGACAACACCGTCCGCACTCCCGAGCAGGCACAAGCCATCTCAGGTCTTCCCTCTCTCGGAATGATCCCGCTCGGCTCCAAGTCAGCCAACCATGGATCGACTGGCAAGCGCCTCGCTTTGACTGCTTCCAAGGAAGTGGTGGAAACCGTAACCCAGGTTCGCCCCCAGTCGCAGATGGCCGAATCGTATCGCGCGCTGCGTACTTCCCTTCTGCTCTCTAATCTCGGAGCTCCGCCCAAAGTCATCATGGTTACCAGCGCGCGCCCGCAGGAAGGAAAAACCACGACCAGCATCAACACGGCCATCGTGCTCGCGCAAAAGGGAGTCCGCGTTCTCCTCGTGGATGCCGACTTGCGCCGCCCCAGTATTCACAAGACCCTGGGCATGGGCCCGCGCAGCGGTCTCAGCAACGTGCTCACCGGAAGCGCTAACCTGCAGCAGACCATTACAACCTCTCCGATCCTGCCCAATCTTTTCATCATGCCCGCGGGTACGCCGCCTCCGAACCCTGCCGAATTGCTCGCTTCCTCCAACATGCGGGACCTGATCGTCGAGTTGCGCGAACTCTATGACCACATCGTGATCGACACTCCTCCAACCCTTTCCGTCACCGACGCGGTGGTGCTGTCGCCCCGCGCCGACGCCACCATCTTGGTGATTCGTTCCGGCCAGACCACCAAACCAGCACTGCGCCGCGCCCGCGACATATTGATGCAGGTCAATGCTCACGTCGCCGGAGTTCTGCTGAACGCGGTCGATCTAACCTCTCCCGATTATTACTACTACTACGAGTATCAAGGGAAATACGGTCACTACTATCACGAAGATCCCGGCGCCGGGAACGAAGCGGAGCCGAAGGCGGTTTGAGGGGGGAGGAAAAAGCGGTTTTGACACCGATGGCGATTCCGCTTTCAAACCGGCGACGTTGGCAGTTCGCGGCTGGTGTGGCCTTTGTCGGCTGCATCTATATCTTTCTTACGGGCACAGAGTACGCGGCCAGCGTTTTTGCTTCGCGTGCCGAGTTGCGATCGCTGGAACGCGCCGTGCGCCTCTCGCCCGGAAATGCGGACTATCGCCATCGGCTCGGACGCTACTTTGCATTTGTTGCGGCTGATCCTCAGTCCGCCACCCAGAGCCTTAGAGCAGCCGTCCAGCTCAACCCGCACGACGCCCGCTATTGGTTCGATTTGGCCGCCGCATATCACGTAACCGGCGACCTCACGGGCCAGCGAGCGGCACTGGATCGCGCCTTGCAAGCCGAGCCCACCGCCCCCGATGTGGCTTGGGAAGCGGCCAACTTTTTTCTTATCGACGGCGATATTGACCGCGCCCTGCGCGAATTCCGCGTCGTCATCGAGAACGACGTTTCGCTCGCGGACGCCGCCCTGCGTACATGCTGGCGAGTGCGTCCTGACCCGGACGCTCTGCTCCGCGACGTGGTGCCGGCTCGCACCGATTCCCTGATTTCCTTTCTCGATTTGTTGACCAGCAAGCAGGAAACCGAGGGCGCCATCAAAACCTGGCAGCGGCTCGCCCAGTTGCACCAGAAATTTCAGAACCGCTATTTGTACGAGTACGTGCGTTATCTCATTGCCATGCGCCGTCCCGACGCCGCCATGTCTGCATGGGAGCAAACCGCTGGCACTCTTGGCCTCTCTGCCTATCTCCCCACCGAGGACAACCTGGTGGTGAATGGGAATTTCAGTCTCGACATTCTGAACGGAGGCTTCGACTGGACTTACGTCAATCGAATCGGCGTCCAGCCATTGCTCGATTCGAGCGACTTCCGCCAGGGTCAGCGCTCTCTTTCCCTCACCTTTGAAGGCCCCGGCATCAACGACGCCGGGATTCAACAACTGATCCCAGTGCGCGGCGCAACCACTTACGAATTCTCCGCGTACTACAAGTCGGCGAACTTTGAGGGAGCGGGCGGGCCCCAGATCGTTCTGCGAGATGCCTACACGGGCGCGCCGCTGTTTGCCAGCGACCCCCTCAACGATGCCGACTTCTGGAAAGAAGCTCACTCGAAAGTGACGACCCCGGACTCCACCACGCTGCTGGTGCTGGCGATCGAGCGCTTCCCTGCCGGCTCCCCAATTCGCGGCAAGCTTTGGCTCGGCGATTTCGAACTCTCTCCCGAAAATTCCCCCGAGAATTCGCCCGACGACTCCCACGACGACTCCCACGATAATTCCGCAAAACAATCCAAGGACCCCTCGTGAGTTCCGTCCTGGCAACGCAGCCCGAACCCGCGCCTGTCGCTAAAAGTTCTCAACCGCGACTTACCAACAGTGCGCTGCTGGCCGGCGCCGGTGCCATTCTGTTGCTGGGGCCGCTGGCCTTTGGAGCGGTCGAGCCCTGGTCCATTTTTGCCCTGGAAATCTGTGCCATGCTGCTGCTGGCAATTTGGGCGTCCCGCCAGTGGATCAACCGTGAACTCAACGTCTCCGATAACGTGCTCTACCGCCCCATGGCGGCCTTTTTTGCGCTGGTACTCGTGCAGTGGGTCTTTGGAGCGACCGCCTACCGTCACGTAACCTACTCTCACCTGCTGCTCTACGCTGCCTACGGCATGCTGGCCTTTGTGGTGACCCAGACTCTGCGTCGATCCTCCCAGTTTGAGATGCTGGCGAAGTTCTTTACGGGATACGGGGCGCTGGTGGCTGCGTTTGCCGTGCTGCAAGGTCTTGCGCCGAATGGAAAGCTTTACTGGATCTGGCCCCTGGAGCAGGGTGGCTCGGTTTATGGACCCTACGTCAATCACAATCATTACGCCGGCCTGATGGAGATGCTCACGCCCTTCCCGCTGGTGCTGGCCACCACTCACTTCACCAGCGGGAATCGCAAGATTGCGGTAGCGGGAATCGCCGCGCTGATGGCAGCAAGTATTTTTCTCTCCGGTTCGCGCGGAGGCATGGCGGCTTTCGTCGCGCAGATAGTGGCGCTGACCGTGCTTCTGGTTCGCCGCCGTGAAGGCAGTTGGAAACAGCCGCTCATGCTGGGCGGGTTTCTGGCCGTGGTGATTGTTTTTCTCATCTGGATCGGTGGCAACGAACTCACCCGCCGCCTGATCAGCATTCACTCCGAGGCCCGTGAAGAGATTAACGGAGGAGTTCGCCTCAGCATCGATCGCGACTGCTTGCGCATGCTGATCAAGAAGCCCTTCCTCGGTTGGGGGCTCGGCACCTTCCCGATTGTGTACCCGGAATTTCGCAGCTTCTACACCAACTTCTTCGTGAACCAGGCGCACAATGATTATCTGCAATTGCTGGTCGAAACCGGCTTGGCCGGATTCTCCATCGCGGTCTGGTTTCTGGTGCTGGTCTTCCGCCAGGCCGCAAACAAACTCAATAATTGGACCGAGACCGCAAGCGGCGCCATGACCGTGGCGGCTCTCCTTGGTTGTTTAGGAATCCTGGTGCACAGCTTTCTCGATTTCAATCTGCAGATCCCGGCAAACGCAGCGCTGTTTTACGTTCTCTGCGCAATCGCCGCCTCCGCCCCGCTACAGGAATCGCAGCGCCGCCGCGTGGTTCGCCGGCGCACTTTGATCGTGGAACCCAGCCCGGAAATCGCGGCATCCTGATCGGACGTTACCCGGAGATTCGATTGCCGACGGCTGTCCTCGCTACGTTTGTGACAGATTATTTGGGTTCACTTGACTTTAGTTTGGACGAGCGTAATCTTCAGGTCATGTATCGACCGCGCCCTCAACTTTACTTGCTCCTCTTCTTGGCTGCGGCGGCGGTTTCCTACGGACAGGGTACGGGAACATATGCTGCCGCTGTGTCGAGCCCTTATCCGCCACTCTTCAAAAAAGCGAAGTATGCCGTCGGCGCAGGACCCGTTTCCATTGTTGTCGCGGACTTTAACGGTGACGGTAAACCCGACATTGCTACGGCTAACCGTGACGCCTCGACCGTGTCGATACTTATCAACAGTGGGGACGGGACCTTTCGGACACACGTGGATTACGCGACAGGCAATTCTCCGTCGCAACTAGTTGTGGGAGATTTCAACAACGATGGCAACGTCGATCTGGCGGTCGCAAGCGGCTATAACTCAATTTCGATTCTGCTGGGCAATGGCGACGGTACGTTTGGCCAGCGGATAGACACATCTCTTCCCGGCGCGGGGTCCCTCTCTGCCTATGATCTCAACAACGATGGCAAACTGGATCTTGTCGTCGGGCCTGCGGACGTCTCACTTTTAGGCAATGGCGACGGAACTTTCCAGGCTCCAATCGCATTTCACCTGGTCAACGGCGGCACCCTCTCCTACGTGCTCGTTACTCAGTTAAATGCCTTGGATCTAGTGGGAGTTATGAATGACTATTTCCCATACAAGATTGAGGAATTGGCGGCTAAAGGAGGGGGCGTATGGCAAAACTATTCGGAAATTTATTTCGGGCAGGCCGCCCACCTCGGCCAGTTAGCTGCAGGCGACATTAACGGAGATCACTTGGGAGACATAGCTGCGGCTTGGTTTGGCGAGAACGCAGTATTTCTTTGTTTGTCGAATTCGGACGGCATTCTTAATTGCGGGAACAGCTACAAGGTCGGTAAGGGCCCTATAGGGATCGCTCTTGCGGACTTGACCGGTGACAATCTTTTGGATGTCGTTATTGCAAATAGCGGGTCAAATAACATTTCGTTCCTGCGCGGCCAGGGAGACAACGCGCTCGGGCCGCGCACCAACTATGCCGTCGGCAAAGTGCCACAGTCCGTGGCGGTTGCGGATTTCGACGGAAACGGCCGCCAGGATGTCGCTGTTGCCAACTCGGGCGATGGAACGGTCACAACGCTGCTGCAGAGTACCGTAGCGCTTTCAACATTTTCGCTATCCTTCGCCAAACAGGCTGTCGGCACAACGAGTCCGGCGAAAACTGTTACCCTCTTTAACGCCGGCCTCAGCACTCTCCACATTCGCAGTATCTCTACTTCGGGCGACTTCATTCTGCAATCGAATGGTTGCGGAACAACACTCACTTCCGGCGCCTCCTGCAAGTTGAGTGTAGTGTTTCACCCGACGGTCGCGGGGACTCGTAAAGGAGGGTTGTTCGTCGCTGACGACGCTCTCGGGAGCCCTCAGACGATCTCGCTCTCCGGAAAAGGGATCTAGGCCGGACGTCCCACTATCCAACGAAGCCTCAGGTAATGCGCTCAATGGGCCCTACCGCGCTGAACCGTCGTTGATACTCAAACACAGAGTCTCTAAACTGCTGCTATGCCCCTCTCCCCCGGAACGCGGCTGGGTCCGTATGAGGTCATCCGTCTCCTGGGAGTCGGCGGCATGGGCGAGGTCTACCATGCCCGCGACTCGCGCCTGGACCGCACGGTAGCGGTCAAGGTGCTCCGGTCCGGCATGGCCGCGGACGCAAGTCATCGCCAGCGTTTTCTCCGGGAAGCCCGTGCCACTGCCGCTTTCAGTCATCCCGGCATCGCAGCCTTTTATGACGCCGGCGAATGCGGGGATCTCCTTTACCTGGCAATGGAATACGTCCCCGGCCACACGCTCCAGGTAGAGATCGTCAAAGGTCCAATTCCCAGCCGATCATTAACGGACTACTCACTCCAAATAGCTACTGCCCTGGAACACGCTCACGCCCGCGGCATCATTCACCGCGATATCAAGCCGGGCAACATCATGGTCGCCGACGACGGCGTGGTCAAACTGCTCGATTTCGGTTTGGCGCAGAATATTCTGTGGCGGGAGGAAACCGCGACGGCTCTTACTGCTGCCGGAACCTTCGTTGGCACGCTTCAGTACTGCGCGCCGGAAGTGCTCGGTGGACGTGTCGCCACTGTCCGCAGCGACATTTACAATCTGGGCGCGATGATGTACGAGATGGCTTGCGGCCGTTTGCCTTTTGCGGGTCTCGAAGGCCCCAGCCTCATCTCGGCCGTGCTTCGCGGCGAAGCGCCTCCCGTTCGCCGGCGCAATCCTGCAGTGTCGGAACGGATCGGCAAGGTAATCGCGCGGGCAATGGCGATCGAGCCGCAGGAACGTTTTCAAAGTGCCGCCGAGTTGGCAGCCGCGTTGCGCACCATGGATGAGAGTCCGGGCAACGCCGCGGTGATGCTCGAACGAGCCATGCCAGTCATCGCCGTGCTCGATTTCAGAAATCTCTCCGGCGATCCTGCAATGGATTGGCTGGGCACCGGTCTGGCAGAGACAATCGCCGCCGATTTGCGGAAGCTGAACGCGGTACGAGTGGTCAGCCGCGAGCGCGTACAACAGGAACTCCGCCGCGTCGCTGACAACAAGGATATGAGTGCCATCGCCAGCTACCTCAATGCTCGATGGCTCGTTACCGGCAGTTATCAGCGCTCCGGCGATCGCGTCCGCATCACCCCGCGGCTGCTCGAACCCGCTACCGGCGACGAGGTCGTGACCGGCAAGATCGATGGAGCGTGGGACGATATCTTCGACCTGCAAGATGAGGTGGTGAGCGAATTAATGCGCGCTCTCAAAGTCGAATTGGACTCGAGCGCCCGCGAACGAATCGCTGCTCCCGAAACTTTGCGCCTCGAAGCCTACGAGCAGTACGCGCAGGGCCGTAAAAGCTTTTCAATGCTTGGTAAGGATTCGCTCGAAACCGCGCGCCGGCATTTCGAAATTGCCATCGAGCTCGATTCCGATTACGCGGTTGCCTACTCCGCGCTCGGCCAGACTTACGCCATGCGTTGGATCCACCGAAACGATCCAGACGACCTGACTCGGGCGTCCGGTTGTCTGGAACGCGCGCTCGAACTCGATCCCGAATTAGGAGAGCCGTTCGGCACACTCTGCTATGTCTACGGCAGACAAAACAAGTTAGAGGAAGCCATTCAGGCCGGAACCAAAGCCGTCCAGCGCAGCCCCGATGCGTACATGTCGCACTATTTTCTATCGTTTGCCACCTGGATCGCCGCCCAGGAAATCTCCGATCGATTCTTTCAGTGCGCCGTCGAACACCTTCTGAACTCCATTCAGATAGAGCCGGCCCTCAGCCCCAGTTGGCTGCACCTGGGCACCGTCGCAATGCACACTGGGGACTACGATCGCGCCGAACCGCTGGTTCTCCAAACCCTCGAGCTTCAGAATTCAAATCGTGCCATCAGTCACTTGCCCTTCGCCGAAATGATTCTCGCTGGGATCTCGATGCGCCGGATGGATTGGGTGAAGGCGCTGAAATGGCACGAGCGCGGACTTGAATACCTGGCCGCCGTTGACCATATGTACCGCGAGACCGGGATTGCTCTGCATGCCTGCGGCATGGCCGACATACACCTCCGGCGGGGAGATACCGATCAAGCGCTCGCCGATCTGCATCGCGCCTGGCGGGTGGCGCGAGAATTTCCGCGCATGATGGCTAACAATCGAATCCTCACGCGCACTATGGCCGGCATGGCTGCGGCATACGCGGCCCAGGGTGAGCGTGGGCGTGCCGAGCAACTTCTGAACGAGGCATCCTCGCATTTAGACACTGTCTTTTCGAATCCCGGCGGCTTCATTCATGGTGTAGCGACCTTTGAGCTTTGCCACGCCGTGGCCGTCGCGCACATTCGCTTGAATCATCTGGCCTCGGCCCGCGATCTGCTCGCCAAGGCAGTTGAAAAAGGATGGCGCGATTTAGCGTGGCTTGAATCCGATCCCGAACTTGCTCCCGTGCGCCGGGACGGCAGCATTGATGCCCTGATCGAACGCGTGGCCGCCCTTCGGCCCCTGCATTTCGGCGCCCGGTTAAAGGCCGCGTGACTTCACGGCCCCTTGGCCGCTTTTAATTTACTCGTTGCCGCTCCGCACCATCAGCGCCACCGCTCCACTGGCGGCGAGCGCGGCACTAACCAGCAGCAGGCCTCCCTTAAATTGTCCAGTCGAGGTGCGCACCAGCCCAATCACATAAGGACCAACAAATCCGCCCAGATTTCCGACCGAATTAATGAACGCAATCCCAGCCGCCGCCGCCGTTCCCGACAACAAACCCGTCGGCATCGCCCAGAACGGCCCCATCATGGAGAACACGCCCAGCACCGCCACACCGATGGCGAGAATGGCCGGCCCTACTGAAGTCGAATACGCCGCGCCGGTCAACGCCAGAGCTCCCGAAAAAGCCGGCAGAGCCGTATGCCATCGCCGCTCGCCCGAGCGATCGGAGTGCAAGCCCACCGCCACCATCGCCACCGCTGCCGCCACATATGGAATCGCAGACAGCATGCCGACCCAGAAATTGCTCACGCCCGACAAGCTTCGGATCAGCGTAGGCAGCCACAAACTCACGCCATACGAAACGGTAGTCAATCCGAAGTACACCAGCGCCAACATCCAGATTCGCCCGCTCCGCAAGGCCGCGAATACTCCCGCTCCCCCAGTGATCTCTGCCCGTTCAAGCCGCAGCGTCTCGACCAGCCAGTCTCGCTCGGCGTGCGGGAGCCAGCGCGCGTCTTCTGGCCGGTCCACCAGATACGCCAACGTTACGCCGCCCAGCACTACCGCCGGGATCCCCTCCAGCAGAAACATCCATTGCCATCCCGCCAGGCCAGACGTGAGATGCAAGCCGAGGAGCGCGCCAGATAACGGTCCGCCCACCACTCCCGACAACGGCGCCGCCGTCATGAATCGAGCCACCGTCCGCGCCCGCGCCCGTGCCGGAAACCAATTCTTCAGATAGAGGATTACGCCGGGGAAGAATCCAGCCTCCGCCGCTCCCAGCAGAAATCGCAGCAAGTAAAAGCTGCGCGGACCACGAACCAACACCATCGACGCCGAAATCACTCCCCAGACCATCATCAGCAACGCAATCCACCGCCGCGCCCCCACTCGTTGCAGCGCCAGGTTGCTCGGCACCTGAAAGAAGAAGTACCCCGCAAAAAACATTCCTGCCCCGAGCCCATAGACGGCGTCGGTAAACGCGAGTTGTTGCCGCATCTGCAACGCCGCAAACCCAACGTTGATCCGGTCCAGATAAGCCACGATGTAAAGCAGAAACAAAAATGGCACAAGCCGCCAAGTAAGCCTGCGCACCACCGCCGTCTCAATCTCGTACACCGCGTCTCGTTGGCGCTTTACCCTATTCTCAGTGGTAATAGGTTTCCCCCGTGTCCCTCTGTGACTCCTCAGTGACCTCTGTGGTTAAGGTCTTGTCAGCCCCAGCCGAGCCAGAATTTCAGCCACGATCCAAGCCGGACTCCTGTCGACATCGACCACCACCGCGTCCTCCGGCTCCTCGAGCGCCGCCAGTTGGCTCTCAAGCATCCTTTCCGTCATGAAATGTCCGACGCGAGCGCGCAACCGCTCCCCCAACACCTGCGGTGTTCCAAGAAGATAGACGACCTCCACTTCGGGTCCAATCCGCAAGCTCTCTCGATAATCCCGCTTCAACGCCGAACAAGCCAGTACCCCATTCTTCCCCGCTGCGATCCAGCCCGCAATCAGCGCCCGCAGAGTCTCCAGCCACGGAGCGCGGTCAGCGTCGGTCAGCGGAATGCCATTCCGCATTTTCTCGACATTCGCCGCCGGATGATAATCGTCCCCATCCGCAAACTCCCATCCAAGTTCCAACGCCAGCAACTTCCCGACCGTCGTCTTCCCCGAGCCCGACACTCCCATCAGCAAGATGACCACGCCATCTCCATCCGCCACCCACCCTTTTGCATCCCAAGCCGCAAATCAGATTCGTATCAGGGCATGCCTTCAGGCATGCCGCAAGTGCATCGGCATCAATGCGCCTTCAGGCGCTGGGTTTCGACATTCGAGTTTCACCACAGACTACCAAGTACGGAATATAATGGCGCGCACGTGATGGCGCTAGCCTCCAGCACCAAACTCGGTCCGTATGAAATCATCTCGCCGCTCGGAGCGGGCGGGATGGGTGAGGTCTATCGCGCGCGCGACACGCGATTGGAGCGCACTGTCGCCATCAAGATCTTACCTGCGCATCTCTCTTCCAATCCTGAAGCGAAGCAGCGCTTTGATCGCGAAGCGCGCGCCATCTCGTCGCTGAACCACCCCAACATATGCACGCTCCATGACATCGGCCACCAGGACGGGATCGACTATCTGGTGATGGAGTTTCTCGAAGGGCAGACTCTGGCCGATCGGTTAATGAAAGGGCCGCTGCCGCTGGAGCAGGTGCTGAAGCACGGGATTGAAATTTGCGAGGGGCTGGAGAAGGCGCACAAGACAGGAGTGGTCCACCGGGACCTGAAGCCGGGCAATGTCATGCTGACGAAGGGCGGCGCGAAGCTGATGGATTTCGGACTGGCCAAAGCCGGAACGGCAAACATGCCGCCCGCTTCAAGCTTGACCATGACACTCTCGGGTCCGTCGGCCGATCAGCCGCTGACGGCAAAAGGTACGATCGTCGGTACTTTTCAATACATGTCACCGGAGCAGTTGGAAGGAAAGGAGGCCGACGCGCGCTCAGATATTTTCGCGCTGGGCGCGGTGCTGTACGAGATGGCCACCGGCAAACGGGCATTCACAGGCAAGTCGCAAGCCAGCATCGTAGCCGCCATTCTTGCGTCAGAGCCGCAGCCCATCTCGGCCGTGCAGCCGATGTCTCCACCCGCGCTCGACCGCGTGGTCCAAGGCTGCCTGGCGAAGGATCCCGACGAACGCTTTCAGACGATCCATGATGTGAAGCTGCAGTTGAAGTGGATCGCGGAGGGAGGTTCACAGGCCGGCGTGCCCGCACCCGTGGCGGCTAGGCGGAAGAATCGCGACCGCGTACTGGTCGTAGCGTTGGCCCTCTCTGGACTCCTCGCGGCGCTCGGGATCGCAGGCTCGGTAATTTTTGCGAAGAAGGCAGAAAGCCTGCGGCGGCGAGTAGTGCGCGCGCAGATCGGTGCTCCCGACCACTACTCGTTCACTTCAGTCAACATCAGCAACCATGTTGAGATTTCGCCTGATGGCAACACCATCGCCTTCATAGCGGAAGGCGAGGGCAAACAATTTCTTTGGGTGCGGCCGCTCCATGCGACGACGGCGCAGCCGCTGGCTGGCACCGAAGGCGCTTACTATCCCTTTTGGTCGCCAGACAGCAAGTTCATTGGCTTCTTCGCGGGCGGAAAAATGAAGAAGGTGGAAGCCTCCGGCGGCGTGGTGCAGACGCTCTGCGACGCTCCGTATGGGCGCGGCGGCAGTTGGAATCGCAACGGTGTGATTCTATTCACGCCCGGGATTCATGATGTGATCTACCGTATCCCCGATGGCGGCGGCCAGCCTGTGGCCGTGACCAAGGTGAAGAAGGAGGGTGCCTACGCCGGGAGCCGCTGGCCCTATTTCCTGCCCGATGGGCGGCACTTTCTCTACGTGGGCATAGAAGGCGATGATCCGAAAGGAAAAGTTTACGCCGCGGCGCTAGATTCTCCTGACCCGAAGTTGATCGTCGAAGAAAATACCGGCGTTGCCTACGCAAACGGCTACCTCTTCTTCACCAAGGATGGCAACCTCGTGGCCCAGCCCTTTGATCCGGACCACCTGACGTTGAGTGGGAACCCAGTCCCGGTGGCTCCCAAGGTGGAATACTGGGACGGTAAGTCTTTGGGGAACTTTTCTGTCTCTGAGAACGGGGTACTGATCTATAGGAGCGCCTTTTCGAGTCCCAGCCGCCTGGTTTGGCTGGACCGCACCGGCAAACAACTCGCGACTCTCGGAGACCCGGGGAACTATGCAGGTGGACGGCTCTCACCCGACGGCCGCACCGTTGTCATTCCGCGCGACGACCCAGCGGACGCGAGCAAAAGCGATCTGTGGCTCCTCGATGTGCAACGGGGAATTTTCTCCCGCCTGACCTTTCACCCCGCCCCCCAATACTCCGGTGTCTGGTCCCCCGACGGCAGCCGTCTGGCCGTAGCGGCGTTTGCGACGAAGCTCCAGATCATGCCGGCCAATGGGAGCGGTACACCCGTCACTGTCTCGGAAGAACCGCTGGCCGCCGTCCGCGATTGGTCGCCGGATGGGCACACCATCCTCGTACAGCAGCAGAATTCAAGCACGGGCTGGGATGTGATGTCGCTGCCCGTCTCCGATAAACCGCAGTCCCTGACTCCCGTCCTGAATTCCCCGTTTGACGAAGTAGCGCCCAGACTGTCTCCTGACGGCCACTGGCTGGCTTACATCTCGAACGAAAGCGGCCGCGGGGAAGTTTATGTGGTTCCGTTTCCTGGGCGGGGCGGGCGCTGGCAGATCTCCAATAACGGAGTCGCTGCGGGTGGCTTGCTCAGCTCGGGATTAACCTGGAGTCGGGATACCAAACAGCTCTATTTTCACGGCGCTGCCCAGGAACTGATGGCGGCTGACGTCCAACCGCAGGGCAGCGAATTTCACTCCGGGCTACCCCGGCAAATTTTCTCCGCCCCGGGAGGCGTCCGGCCGTTGGACACCGCCCCCGACGGACGGATTCTCGTGCTCGTGCAAGCCGAACAGGGAATGGCTCCGCCCATCACGTTAGTGATGAACTGGGACGCCGAGTTGAAGAAATGAATACCCCCAGCGGGCTGCCCACCCGCCCTACGGAAACAACCCCATCTATTGGTCGGACTGATCGAGCATGCTCATAGAAATCGGACATATAGAGGCAATCTTCCGCTATCCCGTGAAGTCCATGCGCGGCGAACGACTCGAGGCAGCCAATCTGGGTTGGCACGGCCTCGATGGTGACCGACGCCTGGCCTTCCGGAGAATGGATGATAATGATAATGATAAAGTCCGCAGCGGCTTCCCCTGGCTGTCAGCAAGCAAGCTTCCCGGCCTGCTCCTCTTTACTCCGCACCGCAATAAGGACGCTGACGCAGACGCAGACGCAGACGCTGACCGTGCTCAAGGAGACCTTCAGCTTGCCACGCACGTTCGCACGCCCGATGGCGAAGCGATGCCTGTCTTCGGAGACGACTTGGCCAAGGAGGTCGGACGTCGCTACGGGACTCCCGTGCAGATGATGCAGTTGAAGCATGGCATCTTCGATGAAGCGAGCATCTCCGTGATAGCCTCCGACACCGTGCGCGAGATCTCGCAACTAGCAGGCCAGACTCCGGACGTGCGACGATTTCGCCCCAATGTTGTAGTTCGTTTACTGCGACCGTCTCCCTTCCAGGAGGACGAGTGGTTGGGCGGTGTGCTCTCCTTCGGCAAGAAGGACGACGACGACGCCCCCGCCATCACCGTCACCATGCGCGACGTTCGCTGCTCGATGGTGAACCTCGATCCCGATTCAGCAAGTCCGACTCCAGAAATGCTGAAGGCGGTCGTTCGTGCGCACCAGAACACCGCGGGAATCTACGGCGCGGTTACTCGCATCGGTCGACTGGCAGTCGGACAGACCATTACACTCACAATCTAGCAGCACAACCGGACGGCCAAACTCGTATCGGCAGCATAGCGACCGCCCGTGCCTATCTAAAATCGCGCGCGGAGTTAGTCGAAACCCCGTAAGTCAACTCTAAGTTGTCATCCTGAGCGTAGTTGTCATCCTGAGCGTAGCGGAACAATTCGCGAAGCGAGTTGTTCTGCGGAGTCGAAGGACCCCTACATTCGTCTCGACCGAAGGTAGCACCGGTTTTTGAGAGCGCGCGCACGCTCGGAGGGTGGCCCGTCCTATCGCGAAGCGAAGGGCGGGGATGTTCCGCCCGCGCTGTTAGTTTCGCTAGAGGTGCTATCACATTCGCCTACCGGCGGCTGGCCAGTTTGACGGGGAAGTATGATGCGGGTTTTTTTTGACAGTGGCCGAAAATAACTGTGGCTGCGCCACCTCTCGCGCTTTTTGAGAAGTGGCTCGCCGACGGTATCTTCCCGACGTTGATGTGTCCCACCCGGCATTCTTTTCCTCGCCAGATCGAGCACACGTTCTTCGGCAAGCGAGCCTGTTAGCGTCAACTGTAGTTAGTCACTGGCCCGATCTCGGGCGATGGTGTCTTCGAGTGCGAGATGAGCCAAAATGTCGATTCGGCAAAGACCCGCTTTTTAAGCAATTTACTGCTGCATGAAACCTCCTGCCGCAGTTCCGCTGTCGGTTTCGATCATGAAAATTTCCTTCCCGGCCGCAACGACAACGAAGTTGAAATTCAACGTGCTCGCTCCTGCAACGATGTGTGCCGTTCCTGTGCAATTGCTACTTTCCGTATATGTGCCCGAAATCGAAGTCGAGGTGAAGGTCCCACCCACGTCGAAGGTTCCCGAGCCTGAGACGTGCCCGTGACCGTCCAGAATGACTTGGACAACATAGTCGACCTTCGTATTCGTGTTCGTGATTTTCCCAAACAGAAGCGCCGCGTAGGTCTTTTTTATCCCGGTTAGCCCGCAGGTGACAGTTCCTTCTGCCGCGCCAAAGCCCGAAGCGCTATCCCCTGAAACGGTGTCGATGATCTGGGCGCCTTTGTTCGTTTGGTCAAGCACAAAGTTGGCGGTCACGGTCCCGCCGCCATTGATGTTTAGGGTGAGGCTGCCGGTACACTTCGTCGCAACCGAATAGGTACCGGTATAGGTTTGGGTCACGATTGTTCCGTCCTGGCTCACGGTCTGTGATCCGGTGGTAATGTGCCCGTTGCCGTCGCTCGTGAACTGACCGACCGCACTGCCTACGAAATATCCCCACACCCCAGTCACAGTGGCGTTGGAGCACGTGGCCGACGCCGAACCTATCGCGACCAAGGTCGTGAACACAAGGACCACAAAGCACTTTTTGAAATTCATTGTTCTTGTCCCCCTCTCGGGATGCGTATGAAGATTACCCACAGCACTTGGGCCTTTTCCGACTGCCATCCGCCTCGCGAAAAAGCTGCCGACAGTGTGTGGCTGACAGTCGCGGAGGTATTTTGTCCTCTGCGTGAGGGAGCGTCAAGATGAAACTATTTGCGCCTCTCCCGACAAACCGTCGGCAAGGATTGAGGTACAGGGTTCCAGGTGACGAATCTGGGGACGGGGGGCAGACGGGACGTTCCCTAGTTCTTTTTCACAAATGGCCCGCCCGGTGTCAGGAAAATTGGGAACGTCCCGCCTGTCCCCGATTTTCCCCCGTATCGGCAGCATAGCTACCGCCCGTGCCTATCTAAAATCGCGCGCGGAGTTAGTCGAAACCCCGTAAATAAACTCTGAGTTGTCATCCTGAGCGTAGCGGAACAATTCGCGAAGCGAGTTGTTCTGCGGAGTCGAAGGACCTCTACATTCGTCTCGACCGCAGGTAGCACCGGTTTTTGAGAGCGCGCGCACGCTCGGAGGGTGGCCCGTCCTATCGCGAAGCGAAGGGCGGGGATGTTCCGCCGGCGCTGTAGGTTTCGCTAGAGGTGACGGGTGGCCGGGTAGGTAACCCCGGCCTTCTTTCCCGCCACTCACGCGCGTCAGACCGAGGTAGGTGACGAAGGGTCTCAGGACCCATACTCCGTAATCTACCAACGCAAGCCACGAAAAGCTAAGCTGGACACAGGTCGGTCGTTCAAAGGATAGGACACCGGCAGTGCAAGTGATGCTCCCCGGTTCTGCGGTAGGTCGCCCAGCCCAGGGTAGCAGGCACGCTGCGGAAACGCGGGTTCGAATCCCGCCCGGCCTTCAAACTCTACCGCACCCGCTGCAGTGGAGTAAAACGCGGTACTGCCTTCCGTCCGGTGCCCGCCCGTGGACACCACGAAGCTATTCATTCCGCCGCCAGTTTCCGGTACGATTTCCAGCTGATGAGCTCCGCGCGCAAACCGTCCTCGCTCCTGGACACCAGAGTGATCTACTGCGGCGACAATCTCGACCAGCTCCCGAAGCTTCCCGCCAACTGCATCGACCTGATCTATATCGACCCGCCCTTCAATTCAAACCGCGACTACGAGGTCTTCTGGGGAGAGACCAAGGAGAAGCGCGCCTTCGAGGACCGCCATGCGTCCACCCAGGCCTACATCGAATTCATGCGCCCGCGCTGCGAGCAGCTCGTTCGCGTCCTCAAGTTCACAGGCAGCTTCTACTATCACTGCGACTGGCACGCCAGCCACTACGTAAAGGTCATGCTCGACCAGCTCTTCGGCGAGGGCAATTTCCAAAACGAACTCATCTGGAAGCGAACCACCGCACACGCGGACACCAAGGGTTTCGGGCATGTTCATGACGTGCTCTTCCGCTACTCGAACAGCGGGAAGCCCACCTTCAACGTTGAGCTGAAACCGTATGATCAGACTTATCTCGACGGCTTTTTTATCCATGAGGACGAGCACGTCGCGACGCGCGGGAAGCACCGTCGTGACAACCTCACGGGCGCTGGGCTCAGGAACGGAGAGACCGGTCATGTGTGGAGGGGGCTGGACCCGGCGAAAATCGGAGCAGGGCGCCATTGGATGCGACCACCCAGAGACCTAGAACTTCTCGCGGAGGATGGTCGAATCTACTTTCCACCCGGAGGCGGCACACCCAGCCTGAAGAGATACGTGAACGAATTAAAAGGCGTGCCGATCGACTCCATCTGGGACGATATCCCATCACTCGGAAACATGGGAGTCAGAGCGCGAGAAGCACTCGGCTACCCAACCCAGAAACCGGTGGCACTCCTCGAAAGAATTATCAACGCGTCCAGCAATCCCAACGACATCGTGCTCGATGCCTTTTGCGGGTGCGGCACGGCCCTCATCGCCGCCGAGAACCTCGGCCGCCAGTGGATCGGAATCGATATCTCGCCGACGTCTTGTCGCGTGATGGCTAAGCGTCTTCGCGACCTGACTAAACTTCGCGAGGACGAAGCCCTGTGGAAAGCTGGCCGCGGCTTCATCGTCCGCGATCTGCCGTGGACCGTAGAGAAGCTCCGCAAAATTCCGCCGTTCGAATTCGAAAACTGGGCCGTCATCGCGCTCGGCGGGATCCCCAACAAAGCCCAGGTCGGAGACATGGGCATCGACGGACGCATCTATCCGCTGTCCTCGATCCCACAGAAAAGCGGCAAAGCGGCCGGCGAGCTCGACTTCATGGACGTCTGGTACCCATTGCAGGTGAAGCAGAAGGACAAAGCAGGCAGGCCCGACATCGACATGTTCGAAGCCGTGTTGATGCGAGAGGACCGCACCAAAGGTTTCATCGTCGCCTTCGACTTCACCAGCGACGCGCTGCGTGAGATCGGCGCATTCTTCAAGCGCGAGCACCGCACGATCGTCGCGCTCACGGTCCAAGAAATCCTCGACGAAACGATCGCTCAAAAGCTGGTGTGACACTGCCCACCAGCGATGGACACCAACGCGCCGTTGGCTTAAGATTCGCGGTTAGTTACTGTCTCCCGGGAAGGGAAAACCCTTGAGGCGTTTCTTTGACTATCTCGGAGTTTTGTTCGGGATTACGACCGTGGTGGGTTTCGGCCTAGCGTGGTACTGGCACGCCCAGTCCGTGCAGGAGCGAGCACCCACGTACCAAGTCAGCCCGCAACGCGTGAAGCTAGTCGACACATCAATCCCCGTGCCGTCACAATTGCAAGTCCTCTACAGAGGGAAGGACCTGAATAAGAACGTCACTGCTCTGACGCTGTATCTTTGGAACGACGGGAAACTCCCAATCAAAGCCGAGGACGTCCTCCAACCCTTGGAGGTCCGACTCGATCCAGACGCTGAAATCCTTGACGCGCGCATTCTCAGAGTCAGTCGGCCCGTCACTAAATTCGCCACGGGCGAGATCCTAGAGAGCAAGAGGAATTCTCTGCCGCTCTCGTTTGCCATTCTCGAAAAGGGGGACGGCGCAGCCCTTCAGATCATCTACACCGGCAAACCCGATGCGGCCGTTTCGGTTCTAGGGACTATCGTCGGAGCGGGAGAACCCCGAAAGGCGCACACCTCCCAGGTCAAGCTCGTACGAACTCAAGGGGAGGCAATCCGAGGAGCAAGGGAGACCAGCTACTATTTAGTGGCAATCTGCGTCGGCGTCGCCATCTTCGCGGGCCTGCCAGTTTTCTTCCTTCGAAGACTCCCCCCCGATCATCAGGCACGGGCCATGCTTCCGCCGCTGACGACAATTGCCTTTACCAGCGTACTAGGTGTTGTGGTTACGTTCGAGCTGCTTGTGGCTGTAAACTTCGCCGCTGCATCGCCAGTTCCGACCGCGATCCTCATGGAAGACTAGCCCATCCCGATTCAAAGCAGACCCATCTAGCGCCACTTCCAAAGCTGCTTCCACAACTGCACGAGCGTCTGCATCTTCCGCGGACTCGGCACGCGCGAGTAAACCAGCCGGCAGTCCTCGAACGCGCGATCATAGAGCTGCCGCACGCCCTCAGGACTCAAGTGCGCGATCCGATGACGAAACTGTTTGATCTCTTCCGCGCTGAGGACGTCCGGTGGTTCGTCGCGATCGCGCCGCCGTGCCATAGCGACCGATCCTA
>Ga0210406_10002831_pt1 | contig 19432 bp, 16 predicted proteins | sample IncBWC30MmetaG_FD_155454 | JGI IMG/M metagenome (GOLD analysis project Ga0210406, IMG submission 155454) | Forest soil microbial communities from Barre Woods Harvard Forest LTER site, Petersham, Massachusetts, United States - Inc-BW-C-30-M | ecosystem: Environmental > Terrestrial > Soil >... | reverse complement strand
ATCGTCCGCCCCAAGCGCAACCGAACAACCGTCCCGCGCCGAACCAGCCCGCACCAGGCCGACCCGAAGCAACTCGGCCGGAGACGAATCGTCCGGCAGAGCCTCCGGCGCGAACAGATCGTCCGCCCCAAGCGCAACCCAACAACCGTCCGGCGCCGAACCAGCCCGCACCAGGCCGACCCGAAGCAACTCGGCCAGAGACGAATCGTCCGGCAGAGCCGCCGCCGCAACACAACGCCCCGGCTGCGCGTCCTTCAGCTCCTCCGCCGAGCGCCCGTCCGCCGCAAAACACTCCGCCTCCGGCGCAGGCGCGCCCGGCGCAGCCAGCTCCGCATGAGCAAACTCCCGAGGAGAAGAAGAAACAAAAAGAAGAACCGAAGAAGCCTCAGTGAAGAGAGCCGTAATCGAGTGATTCAGGTTGGCAAAAGGGCGTCCGATGTCTCGGGCGCCCTTTGTTTGAGGTGGGTGCGTTTCGTGGGAAAACGCAGGCGGGTTCAATATTCGAAAGCTGACCTCTCAGCGCACGTGGAATAAATGATCCAGCAGGACGAAGACTCCGGCACCTACGAAGACGAGCAGAGCCATCTTCATCGCTGGTTCCTTGTTGACTTCGGGAATCAAGTCGGAAGCCGCGACGTAAATCGTAACTCCGGCGGCGAGAGGCAGCCCGGCGCCGACGTGATGACGGAACAGCGCCATGGTGAGAACGCCGGCAAGAGTTGATCCGCCCAGAACCACCGATGCACCCCACGCCGTGCCTCGACTGCGGCCGCTCGCCAGCATCACGGAACTTACGGTGAAGCCTTCGGGAATTTTGTGCACGAAAATCGCTAGAAAGATCAGCCATCCCAACCAGTTCGAAACCAGAAATCCCGAGGCAATGGCGATGCCGTCGAAGAACGTATGAATGATGAGGCCGAGCAAGACGGAGTAGCTTTTGTGGGAATGGATGAACTCGTCGCGATGCGTTTCTTCGCCAAAGTGGAAGTGCGGCGTAACCGTGTGTTCAAAGAAGTGAATGATCAGATAGCCCAGCAGCACAAGGAATGCGGCGGAGCTTCCCCGCAGCTCAAGACTTTCTGGAACCATCTCAATCAGGGCCGTGGCGAGCATGAATCCCGCGCCCAGGGCGACAAAGTAGCGAAGGTAGCGCCGCTCCCAGTGCCGCTGCACAATGATCGCGCCGCCGAAAACATTGGCGGCGGCCGCGGTGAGGCCTAAGAGGACGCTGATTGTGATGGGGTCCATATGGAGTACCGAGTACCTAGCGCCGAGCCCAATTCCTATGGCGCCTGCTCCTTCAGAGAATTGATAAGGCCGCTCAAGATGCGGCTTACTTCTTCCGCTTGTTTCAGGAGATCAGCCGCCTGAATTTCGGACAGATCGTTCCGTCGTTGAGCGATGAGCACTTGGGTCTCAAGTTCGGCAAGAGAAGCGCGACCGCGGCGAAGGGAGTGAATAAATTCACGTTTGCTGCAGTGCGCTTTTCCTTCGCTGAGGTTGCCAGGGATCGGGACTGACGCCCGTCGGATCTGATCGGTTAAGCTGTAGGTCTCGCGCTGGGGGAAAGTATCCGTAGCCTCACACCCAGCATTGACCAAATGCATCGCTTTCTGCCCAGCGATGAGATCCTTGTAATTCTGTGCCATCATCTCCCCAGCTATAACCAATTGCTCGGAACTCGATGCTCGCAACTCCGTACTCATCCCGAATGCCGAATATGCATCACGTCGCCGTCCTGCACAATGTAGTCCTTGCCTTCGAGGCGCAGCGTACCTTTGGCGCGGGCATTGGCTTCTGAGCCGGCTTCGAGAAGTTGATCCCAGCGGATGGTTTCGGCGCGAATGAAATGTTTTTGCAGATCGGAGTGGATGGCTCCCGCGCCTTCCTGGGCGCGCGTGTTGGCTGGAATCTGCCAGGCGCGGCACTCGTCTTCGCCCGCCGTGAAAAATGAGATCAGGCCCAGCAACCTATAAGTCGTGCGAATAAGGCGGACCAGACCGCTTTCCTTCAGACCGTAGCTGCCGAGAAATTCTGCGGCATCGGCATCGCTCATTTCGGCGAGCTCGGCTTCGACCTTTCCGCAGATGGCCGTTGCCGCCGCGTTGGGGCGAGCGGCAATCTCGGTGAGCTTGTACTTGCTCACGGCTTCTTCCAGTTCTTTGCCCAATTCCGTCGACTCGCCAATGTTAAGCACATAGAAAATCGGCTTCTCGCTGAGGAACATGAATCCGCGCAAACGTTTCTTGTCTTCGGGCGGCATCTCCATTTCGCGCAGCGGTTTCTCGGATCCGAGATGGGCATTGGCGCGCTTAAGCAGCTCGAATTCTTTTTCCAGTTCCGGCGTCTTCATCTTCTTGAGATCTTTTTCCAAGCGCTCGAGGCGTTTTTCGATCTGGCCAAGATCACTGACCATGAGGTCGAACTCGACATTCTTGATGTCGCGCAGCGGATCAATTTCCGCTACCAGCGCGACTGCCGGGTCCTCGAACACGCGCACTACGTGAGCCAGAGCGTCCACCTGTCGTAAATGGCCGATGTAGGCGGTTTCCTTCAAGGCATCCTGACCGATGGCGCCGAGGTCGACATATTCCACCGAGGTGTAAGTTAACTTCTTGGGGTTGTAGAGGGCGGCCAGACGGTGGAGGCGGTCGTCGGGAACTTTCGCGACTCCGATGTGGGCGTCGCGCGGGTTGGCTTGAGCGGAAAGATGCGCCTTGGTCAGAATTCGAAACAGAGATGTCTTGCCTACCTGGGGCAGGCCGATAATGCCGGTTTTCATAAAGGGCTTTTAGCTCTTAACTGCAGCGCTGAATTTCGGACAGGGTTGACGGTATGTGCAGCCGGCCTCAAAACAACTTTTAAGCATAAAGGATAAATGATCGAGTGGAAATTGCCCAAACTCGTATGTCGACGTGGGAACTACGGTTTTTCCGCGGGAAAATTGAGGCGCATTCCGACGCGGTATAAAAGTGGTGGCCCGATGTTGAACAGCGACCCGGTGGCAGTGGGCGTATTTGCCACGTTGTAGCGCGCGTCCGTAAGATTTTCGGCGGCGGCAAAGACTTCCAGGTTGCGCGTCACGTTGCGCCCAATCTGTAAATCCATCGTATAGAAGCGGCCCAACGGGTACTGATTCTGATCGTCGTCAAACTGGTTGCCGACAAAGCGTCCTTGGACGCTGAGCATGATGCGCGAAGGGTTCCAGTAGCGAGCTTCCCAGGTAAAAACATTGCGCGGAACTTGCGCGACCTTGTTTCCCAGCAGAGAAATCTCACCCGGCGGCACGGTATAGTTGACTACGGTCGCTGCCGTGAAATCGTAGCCCGCGGAGATTTGAATATCGTGGGCGACATGCACAACCCCGTCCAGTTCAACCCCACGCGATCGGATACGTCCCAGATTCTCCTTTTGCCGGAGGACCGGAGAGGACCTCGGGTTGATGGTCACGTTCTGCACCGGATCCACGATGTCGCTCCAGAAAAATGTTCCGCGAAGATCGAGCTTGTGTTCGAGCGTGGTGATGTTTGCTCCTGCCTCCGCGCCGGTGAGACGTTCGGCGTTGAGGTGGGGATTGTTCTCAGTAAGCACGTTCGCCAGCCGAAAACTGCGATACAGTTCGTTCAGAGTGGGTGCGCGAAAAGCCCGGTACATCGATCCCGTGACGGAGACGTTGCGGCTCAGAGAACGCAGAACCGAGAGCCGAGGACTGAAAGCAAGATCGCTCCGCGAGGGATACAGTGCGCTGGGAGAGGAAGTGCACGTGCCGGAGACGGGCGTGCAGATCGAGCTGGCATTGAAATTGTTCCAGTCGTCGAAGCGGCCGGCGAGGATGATTGTCCAGTTGTTCAACCGGACGAGATCTTCCCCAAACCCACCGAGAATGCGCTGCCGCCCTCCCGATGCGTTGTTGCGCGTATGCGTTCCGGAGGAGAAAAGTTGTTCATCGCTTGCGCCCATCACTTCCATCAGGTCCATCCCAGCGAGCAGCGTCTGGCGCCTGCCGAGAAAATGCGTCCACTGGGCCGCGCCTCCGCCCACCTGTTCGGGAACGTACTGGAGATCGGTAAGCGATTCACTGTCTCGGTTGGCCGCGACAGAGGAAAATCGCTGATCGTATCCTTGTACCTGACCGTAGGCGCGGAGAGTGAGGAAATCACTGCCACCGAATTGCTGATCGAATCCAACCGCGCCTTCTCCCATGCGGGTATCGTTGGTCTGGATGGGCGTGCCATTGTTGCGGAATTCGGTGTAGAAGCTGCCCCGCGCGAAGACCCGTCCCTTGTCCCTGAGCTTATGACCGACGGTGAGGTCGACCGTCGCGTCCTCCGAATTAGCCGCTGCGTCGACGGTTCCACGCTGCCAGGTAGGAACGATGATGTAACCATCGGTGCGGAACATTTCGGAAGCGAGCGATACGTCCCAGTCTGAAACGCGCGTTCCGGTCCAGAAAGAAAGATCGGGAGTGCGTTCGTTGCCGTAGGAAGTCTCCAAGGTGAAAGCCGGCCGGCCGAGCTGACTCGTCTCGGGCTGACGAGTGATGAATTGCACAACTCCGCCGAGGGCGTCGCTGCCGTAAAGATTGGACGCTCCGCCGCGAAATACTTCCACATTGGCGAGTGACGCTCGCGGAACGCGGTCCCAGTAGACCCAGCCTCCGAAGGCATCGACCAGCGGAAGTCCATCTTCGAGAATGAGCGCACGGCTGGCGGCGGTTCCACCGAGGCCTCGCAGCGACACTCCCTGATTCGAGGCATTAGCCGTACGACTGTCGGACCGACGAAAGAGAGAAAATCCAGGGACCTGGCGAAGCACGTCGTCGACGCGCAGTGCGGGAGTTGCGGTGATGTCGGTATTGGTAAGCAGAATTGTGCTGCCTGGGGTCTCAGACAGGCGTACTTCGGTACGTGCCGCCGAAACGGTGAGCTGTTCGTTGGCCGTCGCCGGTCGCAGGATAATTTCAAGCTTGATGCTGGTAGCCGCTCCGGCGTTCCATGATTGGCGAACTGGGTTGAATCCCTCGCGGTTGATCTCCACAGTTCCTGAGGTGGACGGAACGGAGGGGATCAGGAAATGTCCGCCGGCGTCGGTCTTGGCTGTGAACTGATAGGCGCCGGAGCTTAGAACGACCGATGCATCTGCAATTGCCGCGCCGCTGGCATCGCGAACAGTTCCCTCGACCGGAACGGTCTGCGCGAACAGGCAGGGAAGACCGACGGCCCAGAGCAGCCAAGCCAGCAGGCAGATCGTTTGTCGATTCAGCATCGGCGAAAGGCGCAGTGACGATTCGAAAATCGAACTTGAAATTCAGACTTCCCAGCCCCGCCATCCTGCCGCGAAATTGCGCAAACGGGGATGGGGGCTACACGCCGAGCGTTTCGGCAAGTGTATGTGAGTCTAATCACACTTTAACGTGACCCACAAAATAGAGGCTACCTTCCGCTCGAAATAGTCTAGAGCACCGCGAAAAAATCCGGCTTTGATGATTGGCCGCGTTTACCCATAAAAGAAGAAGTATATCCGCTTCCGGCGGTTACATTTTGCGCAGTCCGGTTTCCGTATCGATGGTAGGTCCATGACAATCCCCATGCCGGGTACTGTGAAGATCCGGCTGTATTCGCCGCTATTGCATAGAGAGCATCGCGAACACTGGATAACCATCTCGGGACTCACCGTGGAAACGCCGGGAGGTGTGCTCATTGAGTACAGCGCAGACGTTCAAATCATCGACTTTGGCCCTGAACATTGGCGGTTGCCTGTGGACAGTTGGAATCGCGCAGGGATCGGGTCTTGCCACGACACGATCGCACCGCCAATCAGCGTCTGGCCAACCATCTCATCGGGGAGCGGGACGCGATGTTCACCTTCTTATACTGTCCAAGATTGGAGGCGACGAATTACCATGCCGAATAAGCCATTCGTCAGCGACCACTTTGACAGAACTGCGCTACAAGGTCGGTTCGCGCGCGGGACGGCCTGACGCCTTCCCCGTTCTGCACGAAGGTGCCATTGCAAGAAGGTTCTATGTCCGCTACGGTTCGCGTGCCCCACCTGAGCAATAAGTAATTCAACCCGAAAATGAAGAGGAGGATTCATTGCAGTATCCGAAGTGTGCCCGTCTGTTTGTAGCGTTTTTCTTTCTGCTGTTCCTTCCCGGATGCGGCCTAGTCAAAAGCATCGAGAATAGCATCGTTGGCACCAAGACGACCGAACTCACCCTGGATACAACTCCCACATCGATTATGTCTGGGACACAGACGGTTTTCATGGCGTCGATTGACCACAATAACGGTAACTTCGCGGGCGCCACTTGGAGTTTGACCAGCAGCGGAACCAGTTGTACTCCCGCTGCGGAATGCTGAGCAACCAGACAAATACGGGCAGCAGCGGGAACGGCGACACCGCGACCATCACCTACACCGCACCCAACACGATCCCCAGCCCTAATTCTGTGACCATCACTGCAACCTCGGTGGAAAACACGAGTTCCTCCGGGGCGGATACTTTCTCCATCACGTCGAGCACGTCGAGTCCGTTGTCATTGCAGACGGTCGCCCTTCCACAGGGCATGGTTGGCGTTGCTTACACCTCAACCACGCTGCAGGTGATCGGCGGCACGGGTCCATACACGTGGAGTGCGTCTGGCAATCTGCCTTCAGGAGTGTCGCTTTCAATCGCGGGCGGAATCTCGGGCACACCGACTGCGGCCGGCGTGTTTAGCTTCACCGTTCAGGTGCAGGATAGCGAGAACCCTCCCGTCACGGCGACCACACCGACCCCTGAGTCCATCACAATTGTGACCGTAAATGGCACCGCTTGCGGTGCGCCGGGCGGTAAGGAGTCTTTGTTGAACGGGCAGTATGCATTCTTGCTTGAGGGATCTGACCCCTACGGCCTGGACACGATGGTTGGCAGTTTTACTGCGGATGGTGCGGGCAACATTACCGCTGGCGAGGAAGATCTAAACCTGAGTAGTGGCGTTGTAGAAGCCATGCAGTCGATCACTCCAGCCAGCATGGCTTACGTCGTGGGCAGCGATCACCGGGGTTGCCTGGCGCTAACTACGGCCGGCGTCACCTTTGTGTACCACTTCGCCCTGGGATCCATCACTTCGGGGATTGCCGGCAAGGGCCGGCTGGTGGAGTTTGATACCAGTGGAACGGTGACGGGCGGAGTAATGAAACTACGGGACACTTCGGCCTTCAGCACCGCCGCCATCAACGGCAACTACGCTTTTGCAGTTGCCGATCAGTTGCCCGGACAGTTTGTGGCCGCGGGTGCATTTAACGCAAACGCCGGAGTAATCAGTTCCGGCGCCGTGGATACGAATAGCCAAGGGAACATCGATGGTGCTGGCGCTACGTATCCTACTGCGCCACTATCCTTCACCGGTTCCGATATGGTGGACACAAACGGGCGCGGTACGCTTTCCTTCACGACAGCCAACGGCCAGATCAATAGCACTTGCTACGTAATTTCGGCGACCGAACTGTTCTGTACTAGCTCCGATGTGCAGGGATCGAATCCGCTTTACCCTCTCTTCGCGGGAAGAATCCTGCGGCAATCCAGCGCTTCGTTTTCCAACTCTTCGGTGAATGGAACCAGCGTCCGCTACCTGAGCGGTATGGCGACTTCGGGCTCAGGTGTGACGGTGGAAGTTGGACTGCTGCAGGCGGATGGGAGCGGAAACTTCACCTACACCGGCGACGCCAACGACGGAGGATCAATTTCGAGTCCCACCGCGGCAGGAACCTACACCGTAGCCTCGAACGGACGGGTCATGGTTACGATCTCCGGGCAAACGCTGACTTCACTGGATTACTTGGTGAACTCTAACGAAGCCTTTGACATCGGCACGAGCCCCAACGCCACAGCCGGATTTTTAGAGCCACAAGCGACGGGTACATTCAGCAATGCTTCGCTGAGCGCAACCTATTCCTTCGGCCAGGTTGTGCCATCAGCGGAGCCCTTTCAATTCCAAACTGCGGAACTGAGTCTGGATGGAGCAGGCAATATCTCGGGAACGGCAGACTTCGTCAATACGTCCTCGGATGTTCTCTCTCCGGGTCAGAGCCTGACTGGCCAGACCTATGCGGTCTCCAGCGGCGGGAGAGGAACTCTCTCTTATAACGGCAACGTAATTAGTACATTTTACGTAATCTCGCCGACCGAATGGGTGGCGATCGATTCCGGCCCCTCGAACAACATACCCACCTATCCAGAACTCCAACATGCCCAGGAATGAAGAGCCGTCTAGCGAACCAAGCAGAAACGAACTGAGCGGGCCGCCACTCGGCGGCTCGCCCGGGGAAAGGAGAAGATCGGCATTCATCCGCGGTTTGCCACAGAAGTCATACCTTTGTACTCAATCTAGAGTCATTTCTCTGCCCTGCGGAGGCTGAGACCAGATCACTCTGCCGAGGTTATCGTAATATTCCGAAAGGCGACGTGACCGGCTTCACTACCCTGCAGATAGATCGGTCCAGGCAGTGCTTCGTGACTGTCCAAAGCCCCGCCGGTGATGCCAGGAATTTCCTGCTTGTCAATGATGGTATGACCATTCTGTACCACGGTGACCACTCGTCCAACGAGCGTGATGTCGTAGGTCTGCCACTCTCCCGGCCGGCGCGGCTGATCAGGCGAGGGAGCCAGGAAGCCATATATGCCTCCGGTACGCATAGTCGGCCCTTCCGGCGCCGGATCGTCTTCGATCTGGAGTTCGTACCGACCGCGCAGGTACACGCCGCTATTCGATCCTGGAGCGCAATTGAATTCAACGTGTAATTTGAAATCTGCAAACTTGGCATCGGTGATGAGTTCAGGACCATGTCCAGGACTCACCAGCGTTCCATTCTCGACCTTCCAACTCGCCGCTGATCCCAGATCGCTTGGCGTCCATCCGCTCAGGTCCCTGCCGTTGAACAACTGTGTCGGCTTTCCCCAGTGCGGAGCACTCTTTCTCTTCAGGGATGGCGCTCTCTCGCCGATCCATTGCCACGCGGTTCCATCCTGACCGGTCGTGGTCCCCACAAGCATCTTCCCGGATAGCTTGCCCTCAAAGACCATGTCGTCTTTCCTGTCTTCCTCCTCCTTGGGAGAAACGAACGTGATCCGGCCATTCGAGATCTCAATTTTCGGCAGCGGACGCGCGTGTCCCCAACGGCTCACCATTCGAGCTTTGATCTGCCCATCTTCCTGGGTTATCTCCAACCACGAGGGATATTCGCGAAGTGGAGTCTTCAGGGTCAAATCCCAACGTCCCAGAAAAGACTGAACCGGCGCCGCGCTGTCCGCAGAGTTCTTTTGCCCGGAATACACCCGCATAGAAAACATCAGGATCAACGCTGTTAGCGCGAATACTCTCCGCCGAAGACTCTCATTGTTACAATTCCATTTCACCTGATTGGCCATAATCTTTCCTCCGGGAACCGATTGTAATTTATCCTCGGGAGCGTAAAACCCCGCAGTTCAGGGCGGGGATCTAAGCGACTTGGCAGCCACGTCACAGGAGAGTCTTTTGCTGCTCACTGTACGTTTTCAAGATGTTGATTGGGGCTCCACCACGAGACGCAGCGAAGTAAGCTGGCGACCATTTTAGACTGCTTACGCCTACGGCTGGGGCGAGGACGAGCTGCTTACCCTGGGCGTCGCCAACTTGATCTGCTGGCGAAAATCATCGATCTTGGGGAAGCAAAGAACGGCGATCAACGGATGATCACGATGACCGAGCACATGCTCGAAATCCCCGTGCAGTGTGCCTCTGGCAAGAAGGCCGAAGATTTCGTGTTCACCCGAGACGATGGGATGCCTGGTGGAACGTTTGTATTCACCCGGACTCGGAAGGTTTCAATGCCGCGAATGCGAACAGGGCGTACTCGAAGGCCGAAAGTGCGCCATGTGCCATTGGGAAAAAAAGGCGAAATACTTCGGACTGCACCTTCACGATCTGCGTCGGACTGGGCACAACTCCTGGATCGGACAACCTTCCAACAAATACCCCTGAACGATGCAGAACTGGCTGTCGTTGAAGACGGCGTGGAGGCTATGGAAAACTGCTTCAACAGTTCGCGGATATCCACACACCCGACAGCGCAATGGCCCGTGAGCAAAACTTCACCACGACCGCATCGAAACAGGGACTGCGTTTTGAATTAGCTACTCGGAAGGAAGAGCGCCCCGCTCACTAGGCGTTGCGTTTCGGTGCGCACGATTGCGACATGCGAGCTAACATTGCTGATTGACAGTCTTGAACTTTACTGTTCGGTGCAGTGCCATCGGATGAGAACTCCTCGACGATCAAAAAAACCGCGATGCCATTCTTGATCGCTGCGCGTAACAAGTTTACACATGGCGAACTGACTGGAGTGGTGATCGATGATCTGACCTGCTATCTGAGTATCAATATGACATCTACACTTGAGTGCACGCTTTGGTGCGGGCACGTTGGTCATGGCCTGCCATCTTTTGATCTCCACATCTGGCATCCCAAAGCGCTTGTGATTTTCGAGAGCCTGATCCGAGGCGCCGCCGTTTTTTGATTCGGAGTGCTTTGAGTTAATAAACACCTGGTCTCGAGCCACAAACCCGATCGTGGCCGTAATGCAGAAGATTGAGATTACCAGAAAGCCGCTGCGTTCCGGCCTCTTTGGCGGCCACTGCGGTTGTTGCACCAACTCAAACATGGGTCAAGAGCAGCACTCTTAATTAATAAGCCCGATGTGATTATTCGGCAAATGACTGTCCTGATCGGCTATGTCCGCGGTGGACCCGCGCCTCCCTTTGGAAGCACGACAACGAACGAATCTAGTTGTTGTGACCGACTCTGGTCCCAACGACCGAATTTTAGCCTCTGGATTGCTCTTACACGGATCGAAAATCATTCCGCCGGCGTGTCCGGAGAGATAGCACTTGGCTCTAGTAGTCGGACTCCGATATAACGGACTCCGACTATGAAGGAAGATTTTGATCGATTCCTGCCTCTTTCCCCTGATGTTCTTCAGGGACAACGTTGCGCAGGGCCGCGCTCGGTCTCCCCGAGGTAATTCCTATGGATGCCCGTCTGGCGCGTAGGCGCCCGCATATTGACTAATGTTGGGGCTGGCCCGGCCTTCCCCGCCAATCCAGCTCAAGGGGGGCGCCATCCTTGGTGGCGCACTTTGCGACAGAGCCTGTGGGGTGCCCATGTCTCGCAAGATTCCCACGTCTCGCAACGGAAGCGAGACGTGGGGCATCCTGCATTCGGCGGAAAATCAAAATCCCGCTCTGCGACTCAATCTCTGCCTTGCGGCTTTAAGGTTCCACTCGCAGAATCTGGCCCAATCCGGGCGGGGCGGCGCCAAAATTTGAAACGTAGAGTGCGCCGTCTGGACCTATGGTCATCGCTGTCGGCACAATAAGGCCGATAAGGATGTCCTCGGTTTGGCCGGAGGGGCCAACGCGAACGATCTTGCCGCTACCCGGGTTTGGAAAACCTGGTGCGGCGGACAATTCGAGCACGTAGAGGTTGTCGTGCTGGTCAAAGACAAGTCCTACGACGGTGGTGAGGCCTGCGTCCCAGACTTTGAAATTGCCGCTGGGGGTGAGCTTGAAGACATTTGCGTCCCCGAGGCTGATGGGGAACGGCGCCAGGTTCCCGAAGAAGAAGTTGCCATGGTAGGTGATCCCCGTAGGACCAACCCACAGAGAACTGCTGCCGGATATGTCCACCACGAGACTAACCTTGCTCGTGGCAGGAGAGATGCGATCAATCTGCTGGTGATTTGGCTCGGTGGCGTAGAGGTCACCGCGTACCGCGACCATGCCGTACCAGCTTCCGTCCGGTTCCCAGTCCACAAGCTCTGGCGTCGGATTTACGGGTGGGTTTGCCATCTCGAATGCGGATAGGTCGGCAACATAACTCCAGGTGTGGAGGGCAACGTCCACTTTGATTACCCCATTCGGAGTGTCAGGATTTCCGTGAGAACAGCCACCACCCGCAAGCAGTGCATAAAGAGTGTTGCCGACGAAGGCTACGTCGGCCACGCCGAGGGTGTCTCCTGTCGGCAGACTACTCATTGCGGAAGGTAGGCCATCCAACACCGTGGTTACTTGTCCTGGGCCGGTGATCTTCGAAATTCTTGCGGATGGACCGCCGCTGTACGGCCCGACGGGTCCGGGAACCTGCTCGCAGTCAAGGCTCGCAGAGGAGGTGGGTCCACCTATGCCCGCTTCAGCGACGTAAAGGTCGCCATCGGGGCCAAACTTCAGACCTCGAGGCCCCTCCAGGCCCGAGGCATACACAGAAAAACTCGCTTGCGCGAATGCCCCCGAGGCCAGAGCCAGCGAGGTCAGGCCAATCCAGAATGAACGCCTTGCAATCCAGCAGGTGCTTCTCATGGGACCTGTCTCCTTTAATCGAATTGATTGAACCGAATTGATCGAATTGAATTGATCATTGATCCGAGATCGAGGGTTATCGCATTGCCCCGGTTTCCAGGCAATACATAGCTCATCACAGTCCGGTCATTTCGACATCACAGCGCAAGACACTGAAGCTGCGGCAGGTTAAGCTTGACAGCCCTGCTCCGAAGGCTCAGAATTTCGGCTACTCCCCCTTGGCCTCCACCCCCGTCCCTCTAAGGATTCGCGAACATGACGCCACCGACCTCAGCTCAGGCAATCGGCCGATTCGGCCCCTACGAGCTCGACGTCCGCTCCGGCGTGTTGCGGAAGTTCGGCATTCGCGTAAAGCTTGGCGAACAACCGCTGCGCATCTTGACACTGTTGACGGAATATCCCGGCGAACTGGTGACGCGCGAGGAACTACGCATCCGCCTCTGGTCGCACGACACCTTTGTCGACTTCGACCACAGCCTCAATTCCGCAGTACAACGTCTGCGCGAAACTCTTTCGGATACCGCCGACAAGGCGCGCTGGATCGAAACCGTCCCGCGGCGCGGCTATCGCTTCGTAGGCGTCGTCGAATGGTCGAGTCAGAACGGCTCCGCCCTCGCCAAAGTTTCCGTGATCCCCAGCACCGACGAGGCGGTTGAGCATCCGCTGCCTGAGCTTCCTGCGCCATCCGTCCCACGCTCCCGTTTCTTCGGATGGCGCTGGCTCGCAGCGGTTGTGGTCCTGTTGCTCGCGGCCGCAGCCATCATAAAAATCGTCCAGGGCAACCGCGCTCTGCCGTCCGCCGCACCCATTCGATCCCTCGCCGTTCTTCCCCTCAAAAATCTTTCCGGTGATCGCTTTCAGGAATATTTCGCCGACGGCATGACCGACGAACTCATCACGGAACTGGCGCGCATCCACGGGCTGCGCGTGGTTTCCCGAACCTCGGCGGTGGCGGCCAGCCGCTCCCAAAACTCCTTACCACAGATCGCGGATGCCCTCAAAGTCGACGCCATTGTCGAGGGTTCCGTGCTGCGCTCGGGCAATAAGATCCGAATTACCGCCCAACTCATCGACGTCAGAAGCGATAAGCATCTGTGGGCGCAGAGCTTTGAAGGCCAGGCCAACGACATCCTCTCTCTGCAGGATACTGTCGCCGACGAGATTGCTGCGCAGACGCGAGTCGCGCTCACAGCCGCCGACCGCACGCGGCTGAGCAGCCCGCGCAGCATCCGGCCCGAGGCATATGATGACTACCTGCGCGGGTTGTACTTTATCGACCGGCGCGAGGGCGAGCGGGCTGCGCAATATTTCCGAAGCGCTCTCGACCTCGAGCCTACAGACGCACCGGCATGGTCCGGATTGGCGCAGGCGCTTATCACAGAGGCGGCGACGGGCCGTGCCCACGCCGACGACGTTATGCCGTCCGCGATCCGGGCGGCAAAGCGCGCTATCGAGCTCGATTCCTGACAACGGCGAAGCTTACATCGGGCTTGGCTCCATCGAATTCAGCTATCTGCGAGACTGGGCGGCAGCGGAGCGCGACCTGAGACGGGGAATTGCCCTCAGCTCCGGCGATCCTCTGGGGCACGTGTACCTTTCGATTTATCTCACCGTTGCGAATCGTCCTGATGAGGCGGTCGCGGCCGCGCGCCGCGCCATGGACCTGGACCCGCTCGGCTTCTTTACCAACCGAAACCTGGGCCAATCCCTCTACTACGACCGCCGCTATGAGGAATCACTCACTGCACTGCGCCGCGCCACGGAAATCGCACCCGACCGGCCTGCTCTGGTTGAAGGCTGGACTTCGGCCATTGCCGAGGTGCAGGGCCGCTATGCTGACGCGGTCGACGCCGAGCTTCGCGGCATCGACTCAGAAGCTTCGCCCGATGAGCTCAGTGCCCTGCGCGCCGCCTTCGCCACAGGAGGATGGAAGGGCTATCAGCAAACCCGCATTCGCTTCCTGCTTTCAAGGAGCACGGCCCATTGCAATTCCGACGACCTTGCCATGAGCTATTTGCGCCTGGGAGAGGTTCCTGAGGCTTTTCGATGGTTTCAGCGCGAAGCCGATGAGCACTGCGTCTTTGCTATGCACCTGGCCGTCGACCCGCGACTGGACCCCTTCCGCCACGACCCGCATTATTTGGCGTTGCAGGACCGGCTTAACTTGCCACATTGATTAGCCTGCATCTCGAGACACCTGTATTCTCGGCAACTCGGTATTGAGGCAAGAAATTGTCAAATTCCGGCTGGACCTCTTATTTCCAGGGCAGAGTTCATTCAGCAATCGATAGGTACTCAAATGTCGGCTTGTGTCCACGAATGCTGTTGATCCACTTGGCCGTATAACCGGCTTTTCGGACACATGAACGGATACGGCCGGAGATATCACAAGGTGCCGTGGGGTCCTGCCAACATCCGCCGCTTGACGCCACGGACTACCATTATTGGGAAGGGCGCGCCTGCGAATGCTGGCGGGACAACCAACCCGCCGCATCCGGCTCAATTGTTAAACTGAATATGGACGACAAGCGCATCATCTCCGGCTTCAACCACAGCGAGAGCATTGAAGAAATGAATCGGCGCCACCTGCGAGCCGCGTTGGCAATGCAGGCCGTGGCGATGCAGGGGTTACTCGAGTTGCGGGAGCGCAGCGAACTTACCGCAGCGGAGTGTTCCGAACTGCTCGACGCGGGTCTGAAATTGGAGCATGCAGCATCCCCGCACGGTAGCCGGAAACGACATTGATCGCGCCGCCGTCGTGGAAAGAAATCAATGCGCCCGTCCAGCACCAGACTCGGGCAAACTAGGAGCACCGCGTCATGCTCGACGACGACATCGACGGCCTCGATCCTTCGCAAGCCATTCAGACAGTTCAGCCTCGCGTGCCTTGGGAAAAGAAACCCACTTCGGCTCTGTTCTCGGTGGTAATCCTAGGTGCCCAGTATATGAGGTTATATTGTTGCTAACGATAATAAAACCTTATATATTAGGTGTGTGTTGCCTCTGTCCTTATTAGGCGAGCAGATCGCCACCAAGCGCAAACTGCTCGGCCTGACGCAGCCCATGCTTGCGAAAAAAGCCAGGGTCGGACTCTCCACGCTCGATGCCCTGGAGAACGGACGGCTGGGCGAACTGGGATATTCGAAGATCACAAATATTCTCACGGCGCTGGGGCTGGAGCTGAAGCTCCAGGGGGCAAGCGCGGGCCGGCCGACGCTTGAAGAACTCATCGAAGAGGCACGGGATGATGAAAGTCTGGACCGACGCCGCTGAAGCGGGACTACTCGATCGTCACGGCGAGCGCGGCAGCACGTTTTCTTACCTTCCCGGCGCTCCGCCCACGCGCGAGGTGTCGGTGACGATGCCGTTGAGGCTTGAGTCGTGGAGCGTGCCCTTTGGTGTACTTCCGGTCTTCGAGATGAACCTGCCCGAAGGCGTACTGCGCGAGCGGCTCCGTCTTGCGTTTGCGAAAGCCACCGGCACCTTCGACGAATTCGACCTGTTGTCCATTGTCGGCCGCTCACAGGTCGGACGCATCCGCTACACCGGCGACAAAGAACACATGCACGAGGACGTGCCCTTCCAGTCGGTGGACGAGATTCTCGAACGCAGACGCCGCGGCGACCTGTTCCGATATCTGCTGGAGAAATTCGCGTCGTTCTCCGGGATCAGCGGAGTGCAGCCCAAAATCCTGGTGCGCGACGAAAAAGCTTTCGCCGAGATGGAGCATACGGGACACCGCCTCTCGCAAAGCTACAAAGGCGCGACCCACATCGTGAAGATGTGGGAGGCCAACGAATATCCGCAACTGGCAGCCAACGAGTATTTCTGCCTCACCGTAGCGCGCAAATACGGACTCGACGTGCCCCCTTACCACCTGGCCGAGGACGGCATGGCGCTGGTCATTGACCGCTTCGACCTGCGCATGGACGGGACCTATCGCGGGTTTGAGGATTTCTGCGTGCTGAACGGCCGCAGGACCGACGAGAAATATCGAGGCAGCTACGAGTCCTCGGTCATGAAGCGATTCGGGCAGTTTGCAAACTCGACGCATGTGGGCGAGGACATGGAAAAGCTGTTCGTCCTGATTGTTCTGAATTGTGCGCTTCGCAATGGCGACGCGCATCTCAAGAACTTCGGGATTGTTTACGACGACGTTCAGGGAGAAGCAAGACTCGCACCCGCCTATGACCTTGTGACCACCTCCGTCTATCTGCCGAAGGACAGTATGGCCCTTACCCTTAATGGCACGACGAAATGGGCGAGCACGAAGGAATTGCAGCGACTGGGCGAGACGCGGATGGGAGGGACTCCTTCACGCGTTCGGCGGATACTCGAACGCATAGAGGCTGCGATTGCGGACACCTCGAAGGAGGTACACGCCTACATGAAAGCTCACGCCGAATTCATGGAGATAGGCAATCGCATGCTCCAACAATGGGAGGAAGGTGTCGCGCATTCGCTTAAGGCGGCCTGAGCAAACTGCTCTTCGGCGATTAGTAGAACTACTTCGGGGTTGCCGACGAACGGGCCAGAATGCGAAGGGTAGCCACCCGACCCGGATCGACTGTGGCTTTAGTCGCGAACGAATCGATCAATCAGCACTTCAAGTCTGCCGCGGAGAACTTTTGTCGCTGGTAGATCCTGAGTGAGCCCGTCTACAGCCAGCATGAAGACCTCCGAGACCTCTTTAGTGCCAAGGACAGCCTGCGTGTACTTAAGTTGAATCTTTCTGCGCCTTTCGTAAATGTCCGGCGTGACTCGTCTGCATGCCCCGTAGAATTCCGTGCCCATCGGAGCATCCACGATTAGCTCCCTCCACGGGTCAAGCAGCAGAGCTTCATAGACCGACATAAGCTTTTCCCGTCTGCTTCCCGGCTTTGCGAGAGCGTGTTCCGCGGCCCGATACTGTGTTTCGAAAAGGTCCTCCAGAACAGCGCCAAAAATGTCTTCCTTGCTCTTGAATTTCCGGTAGATCAGCGGTCGCGATACGGCTGCCTGTTTGGCGATATCTTCGAGCGAGCTCTTCGCATAGCCGAATTTAAGGATGCAGCCGCGGGCAGCATCGAGGATGACCCGCCGCCGTGCTGTATCTCGGTCAAAAGATTTCTTCTGCATTTTTGAATCGTTACACATTATACATAATCTGTAACACTGTAACAATGGCGAAATGACTCTTCGTGCCACATTCGCACATAGCTTACCAAGTGTCGTGGCTCTTGGGCGCCAGTAACTGGATTGCGAGGAAATGAACGATGAAGAAGATCTTTGCAGGATTCATTGGGGCGGCGTTGTTATCAAGTTCGCTTGGCTGCGGCAACAGCAACGTCCGAGCGTCGACCGGTCCTCCACCAGCTAAGGTCGAAGTCGCACCGGTCATTCAAAAAGATGTGCCGGTTCAGGGCGAGTGGATAGGAACGCTCGAAGGGTACGTCAACGCGCAGATTCAACCTCAAGTGAGCGGTTACCTGATTCGCCAGGATTATCGCGAAGGAGCACTGGTCAAAAAGGGGCAGCTCCTCTTTGAGATCGATCCGCGTCCCTTTCAAGCCGTGCTCGATCAGGCCAAAGCGCAACTGGCGCAGGCTGAGGCGCAGATGGCGAACGCCGAAACCAACGTGAAGCGCGACATTCCCGAAGCGGAAGCTCACGCCATTCCCCAAAGTCAGTTGGATACCGACACGCAGTCGCTCCGTGGGGCGAAGGCGGCAGTTGAGGCCGCTCAGGCCGCGGTCGAACAGGCCGGGCTGAATCTGGGCTACACAAGAGTCGTTTCTCTGGTTGACGGAATCGCCGGCATCAACACCGTGCAGGTGGGCAACCTGGTGGGGCCGTCCACGGTCCTGACCGCGGTTTCGCAGGTAAGTCCGATCAAAGTTTATTTTCCGATCAGCGAACAGGAATACCTGCGCATGGCGGACGGCGGCGGTCCGGGGAGCGTGGACTTTCTGACCCACGCCTCACGAATCCCGTTGCAGTTAACTTTGGCCGACGGGAGTGCCTATCCGCATCCGGGCAGAATCATCTTCGCGGACCGCCAGGTAAACACGCAGACCGGAACCATCCAGATCGTGGGCGAGTTCCCGAACTCCAGGAACCTGTTGCGACCGGGCCAGTATGCACGCATTCAGACGCCCACCGGAAACATTACGGGAGCGCTTCTGGTGCCGCAGGCGGCCGTGAATCAGCAGCAAGGAACCTATCAGGTAACTGTGGTCGGGACCGACAACCGTGCGCAGCTCCGCACGGTAGAGGTCGGACCGAGAGTGGGCACGCTCTGGGTGATCACGACGGGCCTGAAGCCGGGAGAGCGCGTCGTGGCGGTTGGCGCAGAGAAAGCAAAAGAAGGCGAACTGGTGAATCCCACGCTGTACAAAGAAACGGAGGGGCGCTAATTATGGCGAACTTTTTCATTCGACGCCCCATCGTCGCGATTGTAATCGCGATTCTTACCGTGGTCGTTGGCGCGATCTCGATTGCGCTTTTGCCGATCGCACAATTTCCGAACATTGCGCCACCGGAAATCTGGTTGCAAGCTAACTACCCCGGTGCCGACGCAAAGACTCTCGAGCAATCCGTCGCTACGCCGATCGAACAGCAAGTTACTGGTGTGGACAACATGGAATACATGTATTCCGTGAACACCACGAATGGTTCGCAAACGTCTCTGCTCGTCGATTTTGACCTCCAGACCGATCCAAACACGGATCTCGTACTTACGCAATCCCGACAGCAGCTGGCAAACGGCCAACTTCCGCCCGAGGTAACGAGCTACGGGATCAGCTTGCGAAAATCGGCCACCGCTCCTTTCATGCTGGTCGGCCTATACTCGCCCCACGGCACCCGCGATGCTGCGTTTCTCTCTAACTATGCGTACATCAACCTGAACGACCCCATCGGCCGCTCCTATGGAGTCGGCCGGTCGGAGGTTTTCGGAGCCGGCCAGTATGCGATGCGGCTCTGGATAAAGCCCGATCAGCTGGCGAAACTGGGCATTACCGTCACGGATATTACGAACGCCATCCAAGCCCAGAACAAAGTAAATCCAGCTGGCCAG
>Ga0210406_10002830_pt1 | contig 19433 bp, 20 predicted proteins | sample IncBWC30MmetaG_FD_155454 | JGI IMG/M metagenome (GOLD analysis project Ga0210406, IMG submission 155454) | Forest soil microbial communities from Barre Woods Harvard Forest LTER site, Petersham, Massachusetts, United States - Inc-BW-C-30-M | ecosystem: Environmental > Terrestrial > Soil >... | reverse complement strand
GACCGGGGACGCGCATTGGGCTTCGGGCACGAAGGTCTGGTTCGTCATGATCAAAGACGAAAAAGGGCGCTATCCCGGCAATCCGCTGTGGGGCGATGGATGGGGATGGGCACTCTTCAAGTCCGACGCGCCCGACAAGCAAGTCGCAACGGACTACAAGAAAGACTGCCTGGGTTGCCACGTACCCGCAAAGATAACGGATTGGGTCTACGTGCAAGGCTATCCAGTTCTCGCCGCTAAGTGAGCAGCACGATGTGGCGGAAACTGATTTTCGAAAACGACTTAAAGGAGGCTTTGCAATGCGAAAGTATTTAGGTTTATTGGTGATCATCGGGGGAGTGGGGCTGGCGGCTGCGAGCCCGTTCCTATCCAACACGGGCCGGGCAGCGGCTGAGACGCAACACTCAGCGGCTGTGTTCGATTCGGATGGCAAGATGAAGACGCCAACCGGCTATCGCGCATGGGTTTTTGTGGGTGCGCCCTTAACTCCCGAGGGCCTCAATAATGGAAAGTACAACTGCAACGCGGACGGAACGAACTGTACCAAGTCGAACTTCCCCGAATATCATCACGTATACATAGAGAGGCAAAACGTCGATGTGTATCTGAAGACAGGTTCCTTTCCCGAAGGAACAGTCATTGTGAAGGAACTGACTCGGGTCCTCAATCCGACTTTTCCAGACAGCTCTCGTACGGAACCATCCGGACGCGGGTATTTCAACGGTGCGTACAACGGCATCGATGTAACGGTGAAAGACAGTAAGCGCTTCGCGCAGACCAACGGCTGGGGCTTCTTCACCTTCGGGCATCATCCATTGCCATATGCGGAGACCGCCGCGGAATCGCCTGTGACTGAATGTGCGGGATGCCATATCGCCAATGTCGCCAAAACCGACATGACTTGGATTCAGTTCTATCCGCTGCTGCGAGACAAAAAAGGATATTAGGTTGCGAGATTTCTGTCAGCGTGGCTAAGCCGCGCAAAAAGTCGAATTCAATCTAAAAAAAAAGGAGATGAAGATGCCAAAAGAGATGGGTATGTCGAAGGAAATGGGTACGTCAAAAGAGATGAGCATGAATGGTCGTGGCGGTCATCTCTATATGCAAACCAACGAGGTAAAGAACGTCATCATCCACTACCATCGGTCTGCGAATGGGACGCTTACCGAGGCTGAGCGAGTAGCCACTGGCGGAGCCGGTTCCGGAACTTTCAAGCCGATCAGCGGGCAAGCCAGCGCACCCAATTCCTTTGAGGGCGCCGGCAGCGTCATCCTCTCGCCGGATCGACGCTTTCTTTTTGCTACAAACGGCGGGGACAATTCGGTTTCCAGCCTGGCCGTAGCCGCAGACGGCCGGCTTACGCCGATCGACACCAAACCGACTGGGAACGCTGTGGAAGGAAAGAGCGGCACTGCCAAATCGCTGGCATATTCTCCGTCCAAGGACATGCTTTACGTGGTCCACTCCTTCGGACCCGATCATATCCGGCTCATGTCGGTCTCCAGTGATGGCAAGCTTACGCCGCGCATGGAGCGATACACGGCGAATACACCGGAGAAACCACACCGTGTTCCAACTATGGGTGTGCTCTCACCAGATTAGAAATTTTTCCTTGTCGGCACCACGTTCGATCTGCCCATTGCGATCTCCGGCACCTATCCGGACGGTTCACCCATTCTCTGGGTGCCTGGGCCAGACGGCAAACCACGGTCCGTCGCCTCGAATGCGCCAGATCCCGACGGCATCGTTGTATTCCGTGTGAATGCAAACGGCACGCTCAGCGACCCTTCGTTCCAGGACGGAGGGGGCGGTTCTCCTTTCTACATCGCCTTCCTACACAACCGGCCGGATACCTTCATCCTCGGATACGCCGTCGGTGATGGAGTCAGCTTGGGCCGCATTGACGAAGACGGCAGAATTGGCGTCGACAAGGTCGTACCGATAGACACAAGGCGAGGCGCGATCGCGGAACTCTGCTGGCTGTCCGTCTCCCCCGATGATCGACTCTTGTACGCTACGGTTTTCGGGTACAGCAACGTCACCACCTTCCATATCGACGGCCCCGAGATCAGAGTCGCGAAGGATCCTGCGTGCCCCGACGTCGAGGGCGATGGCACCTTCAGGGCGCTTTGTGGAGACATCAGCAGCGGACCGAGTGATAACTGGGTTTCGCCGGATGGCGCCTATCTCTACCAGATCTACGGGAACGCCTCGAAGCTGGTGGGGTACGCTACTCGGCCGGACGGCTCGCTGGAGGAGGTCACCAGCGTGGGGATTCCCTACAACAGCCCGGAGGGTTTGGCGGGATTCTGATTCCTCTCAAAGGGGGCACTGGGACGATGCCGCGTTGCCTTACGAATTGCAGGCTAACTAAACGGCGGAAGGCGGAAGCCTTCCGCCTTCCCGTAAATCGCTCGTTCAAAACATACTAAGGTGCCATGATGCGGAAATTACGACTCTCGTTCTCACTGATTGCTGTCGCTGCTTCAATCGTTGCCGCCACTGTTATTTTCACGGCTGTTGGATCGGCTCAAGCACCCACCACGCCGACGAAGAAAGCTGCGGGCGGCAATCTCTACATGCAATCCAACGAAGTAAAGAACGCCATCATCCACTACCATCGATCTGCGAACGGCGCGCTTACCGAAGTGGAACGTATCGCCACGGGCGGCGCCGGTTCTGGGGAACTGAGCCCCATCTACCACATCAACCGGCCGAACGACTTCGAGGGTGCGGGTAGTGTCATTCTCACGCCGGATCGTCGCTTTCTATTCGCTACCAACGCCGGCGACAATTCCGTCTCCAGCTTCGCGGTAGATAAGGAAGGCCGTCTCACGCTGCTGGACGTAAAGCGGACGGGGAACACACAAAGCGGTGGCGCTAAATCGGTGGCCTATGCCCCATTGAGTCGCACGCTTTTCGTGGTGCACACGTTCGGTCCCGACCATCTCCAGCTGATGTCGGTCGACGGCGAAGGCAAGCTTACGCCGCGCCCGGAGCGATACTCGGTGAACACGATGGAATGGCCCAATCGGGTGCCCACCATGGCCGTGCTCTCGCCCGACGGGAAATTCCTCTTCGTCGGCACCACGTTCGACGAGTTGCCCAGTAGAAAAAATCCGGACGGCTCACTGATTCTCTGGATCCCTCACAGAGACGGAGCACTGCACGTCATCGCTTCGAATGCACCGGACCCCGACGGCATCGTCGTATTCCCCGTGGGCGGAGACGGCGGACTCGGCGAACCCTCATTGTATGACGCGAAAGGCGCCTCTCCTTTCTACATCGCCTTCCTGCACAACCGGCCGGATACTTTCATCGTCGGGTTCGCCGTTTCAGACGGGCTCGCCATGGGCCGCATCGACGCAGACGGTAAAATCAACGTCGGTCCGCTCGTGAAGATCGACACGAGTGCAGGCCTGCCCTCTGAACTGTGCTGGCTGGCCGTCTCGCCGGATGACCGATTGGTGTTTACTACGAACTTCGGTTACAGCACCATCAGCAGCTTCCGCATCGAGGGCAACGTGCTCTCCATCGCAAAGGATCCTGCGAGCCCGAAGGTCCCTGGAGACGGCACTTTCCGAGCAATCGATGGAGTGGTCAGCAGCGGCCCGAGCGATAGCTGGCTGACGCCGGATGGCGGATATCTCTACCAGATCTACGGGAATGCTTCGAAACTGGTGGGCTACGCCACCAAGCCAGACGGCTCGCTAGAGGAGGTTACCAGTGTCGCCATCCCCTACAACAGCCCGGAGGGCTTGGCGGGATTCTGATTGCCCCCGGTGGGCGGACGCGATGAACGGCATCACGGACGGTGCGTGCACGACCGAAAGACCTGGAACAACTGATGTGCAACACCGCGTCGCTCTCTTACTCTACTGACGATTCGAGCGCTTTCGATGCACCGGCGCGACGGTCGGACAATTCGTCGGATAGAGAGCTGCAGAGGGCAAAAGGCTCTTGCCGAATCGTACTCGGGAGCTCCGAAAAAGGTACTCGCATCATGGACGTTTACCAAAGATCTCCGATTCGCGTTCTCTTCCCAAGAATGGCCGGCACCCAAGTGCAGGAGGCCGTTCTTGTGAATACCTCTGGAGGCATTGCGGGAGGAGACCGCCTTGAATCAAGCGTGACAGCGATGGACAACGCTTCCATCACGGTCACGACTCAAGCGGCGGAGAAGGTCTATCGCGCAATCAACGAATCCGCGCACATTACGACGACCCTGAGGGCGTGTGACGCGGCGAAACTTGCGTGGCTACCGCAGGAAACGATCGTTTTCAATCGCGCGCGGGTCTGCCGTCGCACACAGATCGAAGTCTCGTCGGGGTCGGAACTCCTCGCCCTGGAGTGGTTGGTACTCGGCCGCGCGGCGCACGGAGAGAAAATCTCCGCCGGAGACATCATGGATAGTTGGCGGGTCAGGAAAGACGGTCGGCTCGTCTGGGCCGACACCTTTCGCGTCACCGATGAGGTTTTTCCACATCTTTCTCGGAAGGCATTGTTGTCGGATTGCACTGCCCTCGCAACATTGCTCTATTTCGGGCCCGACCTCGAGGAGCGTTTGCAGTTCATACGCGACCTGCCTTCTTCGCTCGAGTGTCAATGCGCGGCGACGTTGGTGGGTGGGCTGATGGTTGTTCGCTTGGCTGCGAAGGTCTCCTGCGATTTGAGAGCTGCCCTGCGCAACTTGCTCCAGCAGTTCGGCAACCAGCTTGCACCTGGACCTTTCCGAGTGCCGAAGATGTGGTTGTGTTGAGTGCGGCTTTTAGTCGGAGAGAATCATGAATCTTACGCCGCGGGAAAAAGACAAGTTGATGATCGCGGTCGCAGCGCAGGTTGCACGAGCGCGGCTCGCGAGAGGCGTCAAGCTCAACTATCCGGAAAGCGTCGCGCTGATAACGGATTTCGTGCTGGAACGAGCACGCGACGGCAAGTCAGTTGCAGAACTCCTGTCTGAAAGCGGCAAAGTCCTGACGACCGATCAGGTCATGGAAGGCATCCCGGAAATGATTCACGAAATGCAAGTGGAGGCCACGTTTCCCGATGGCACGAAACTCGTTAGCATTCACGACCCAATTCGCTGAGGAGCCCCGATTGGAAAGAGGCGGACTGACATGATACCTGGCGAAACTTTTCCAGCAAGTGGCGAGATTGTTCTGAACAAGGACAGGGTGGCTATCTCTCTCAAAGTCGCGAACACGGGTGACCGGCCGATTCAGGTTGGCAGTCATTATCATTTCGCTGAAGCCAACGCCGCGCTCGCCTTTGATCGACGAGCCGCCCTTGGATATCGCCTGGACATTCCGGCGGGAACGGCAGTGCGGTTTGAGCCGGGACAATCGCGTGAGGTTTGGCTGGTTCCCTATGCAGGCGCGCGGTTGGTTTACGGGTTCAACCAGGCAGTGATGGGAAGCTTGCCGCCTGCGGACACGAAATGAGTCTTTGCCGAGACAGAGGTAATTGAGAATGCCCCACAAAATGAGTCGAAGCGCTTACGCGCAAATGTTCGGCCCAACGGTTGGCGGCAAAGTACGCCTCGCGGATACCGACCGTATGATCGAGGTTGAAAAGGATTTTACGATTTACGGGGAAGAAGTGAAATTTGGAGGCGGAAAAGTCATTCGCGATGGAATGGGGCAATCCCAGCGGACGCGTAGCGAAGGTGCGGTAGATACAGTCATCACCAACGCACTGATTCTCGACCACTGGGGAATCGTGAAGGCTGATATCGCGATCAAGGACGGGCGCATTGCCGCAATTGGCAAGGCCGGAAATCCGGATGTGCAGCCGAACGTAGACATTATTATTGGACCCGGAACCGAGGTGATTGCCGGCGAAGGAAACATTGTTACGGCCGGCGGGATCGATACGCATGTCCACTTCATTTGCCCACAGCAGATTGAAGAAGCGCTGTTTTCGGGCGTGACGACAATGATGGGCGGCGGAACGGGACCGGCGGCGGGGACAACCGCCACGACGTGTACACCAGGGCCATGGCACATACGAAGGATGCTTGAAGCTGCGGATTCCTTCCCCATGAACTTGGGCTTTTTCGGGAAGGGCAACGCAAGTTCGGCCGCTGGCCTAGTTGAGCAGATTGAAGCAGGTGCTTGCGGCTTGAAGCTTCACGAAGACTGGGGCACGACGCCAGCGGCGATCGATTGCTGTCTTTCGGTTGCGGATGACATGGACATTCAGGTGTTGATCCATACGGATACGCTCAATGAAAGCGGCTATGTGGAAAACACGATCGCAGCATTCAAGGGCAGGACAATCCACACGTTTCATACCGAAGGCGCCGGAGGAGGGCACGCACCAGACATTATTAAAGTGTGCGGCTCGCCGAACGTGATTCCGTCTTCGACGGGTCCGACGCGTCCCTACACGGTGAATACGCTCGAAGAGGCGCTCGACATGGTGATGGTGACGCATCATCTGGACCGCCGTATTCCTGAAGATCTCGCGTTCGCAGAGAGCCGTATCCGCAAGGAAACGATTGCGGCGGAGGATATTCTTCACGACCTTGGCGCACTTTCAATCATGTCGTCCGACAGCCAAGCCATGGGTCGCGCAGGAGAAGTGATTCTCCGGACTTGGCAGACCGCCGACAAAATGAAGAAGCAATTCGGGCGGCGCGCCGAGGAAAAAGGCGACAACGATAATTTCAGAGCCCGTCGGTACGTTGCGAAGTACACGATCAATCCAGCAATCGCTCAGGGAATTTCAAACCACGTGGGCTCTATAGAAGTTGGAAAACTTGCGGATCTCAGCATTTGGAATCCGGCGTTTTTTGGAGTGAAACCGGCTCTGGTGCTGAAGAGCGGAACGATCGCCGCGGCAATCATGGGGGATCCCAACGCCTCGATTCCTAATCCGCAACCGGAATACTACCGCCCCATGTTCGGGGCGTTCGGCCGCGCCCTGACGGAAAGCTCGGTCACGTTCGTGAGCCAAGCCCTCCTTCAAAAGGGTGAGTCAGTCGGCCTCGCGAAGAAGCTCCTCCCCGTCACCAACACCCGCAAGATCGGCAAGCGTTCGATGATGCTCAATCATGCCACGCCTCGCATGGAAGTCGATCCGGAGACGTACGAAGTACGTGCCGATGGCCGTCTGCTGACCTGTGAACCCGCGAAAATGCTGGCGTTGGCGCAACGCTATTTCTTGTATTGAGGACGAACAACGATGCACAACGCTTCCATTCACCGCCCCGCCGGTCACTGGCCAGAAGAAAACGTGGTCGGCACTCTCACCCTCGATTTTGACGCGCGTCATCGTCGTCGCATTCGATTGACCACCGATCACGGAGAAGATGTTCTTCTCGATCTTCCCAAAACCGTTGCGATGGCAAACGGGGATGGATTGCAACTCGACGACGGAAACTGGCTAAGGATTCAGGCGGCCGCCGAGCTGATAGTCGAAGTCAGGCATAAGGATCGCCACCAACTGATGCGCCTTGCTTGGCATCTGGGAAACCGGCACCTTCCAACGGAGATTCGGGAGGATGTCCTTCGCATTCGCCCAGACCATGTGATCGAGGAAATGCTCCACGGCTTCGGAGCCGAACTCTCGAAAATTCAGGTTCCCTTCCAGCCTGAGGGTGGCGCGTATGGCGGCAATGGCCACCATCACAATCATACCGACGGTGGGCATCACCATGAGTAATGATCTGCGCAAGCCGTCCGCTCATTGCCCTATTTTGAGACAAACAAACAGGCGTAAGCCAATAAGTCGTCTGGCATGACGAAGAAATTTGACACTATCGTGATTGGAACTGGGTCCGCCGCGTCCTCCGTGGCATCGCGGTGCCGGTCTGCTGGATGGCGGGTGGCAGTTATCGATTCCAGGCCGTTCGGCGGAACGTGCGCGCTCCGGGGATGCGACCCGAAAAAGGTTCTTGTCGGTGCTGCAGAAGCTGTTGACTGGGTCCGTCGAATGAAAGGAAAAGGGATTAGGGCCGAGGAGATTCGCATTGATTGGCAGCAATTGATGCGATTCAAGCGCTCGTTCACGGAGCCGGTTCCCAAAAACCGGGAAGAGGGGTTTGCGAAAGCGGGGATCGCGACGTTCCATGGCCGCGCTCGATTCGTTGGGCCGTCCTCACTTCAAGTAAATGAGGAAGTGTTGGAAGGGCGCTATGTCGTTATCGCAGGGGGGCAGAAACCGGCCGACTTGAAGATTGCGGGGACGGAGTATCTTACGACGAGCGAACAGTTCTTGGAGTTGGATGAACTTCCAAAGCGGATTTTATTTGTCGGTGGCGGGTATATCGCGTTTGAATTCGCACACGTGGCGGTGCGTGCCGGAGCGCAAGTCACCATCGCACATCGCGGATCGCGCCCCCTCCCGCGCTTCGAGCCGGACCTGGTCGATCAGCTTGTGAAGAGCAGTCGCGAGCTTGGAGTTGACGTTCAGCTCGGCACCGAAGTCATAGGCGTTGAGAAAGGCTCTGGCCAACTGGCTGTTCGAGCCTCCGCTTCTGGTCAGCAGCGCGCATTCGACGCAAATGCTGCGGGTCGGGTACCCGAAATCGACGATATGAACTTGGATGCAGCAGGAGTTGCATGGGACGGCCGAGGTGTAAAAGTCAATGAATTCTTGCAGAGCGTTTCGAACGCTGCCGTTTATGCAGCGGGCGACGCTGCTGCAAGCGGAGGGCCGCCCCTCACTCCTGTGGCTAGCTACGAAGGCATCATCGTAGCGGCGAATTTGCTGAAGGGAAATAGCCGAAAGCCAAATTATCTGGGCATTCCGACGGTAGTTTTTGCGATTCCACCTCTGGCGGGTGTGGGGCTCAGTGAAAGCGAAGCACGCAACCATGCCCTCAAATTCAAGGTCAAGAAAGAGATGACTTCCGACTGGTATTCATCTCGCCGTATTGCGGAAAAGTATTCCGCCTTTAAGGTTCTCGTCGAGGAGGGCACAGATCGCATCCTGGGAGCCCATCTGCTGGGCATCGGGGCCGAAGAGGTGATCAATCTTTTTGGAGTGGCAATGCGCTCAGGGATGCGCGCCACCGATCTCAAACACATGCTGTATGCCTATCCGACGCGCGGATCTGATGTGCCGTCCATGGTATAGAAATTTCCAAAAGGATGACGATGCGAAATACAAAGACAAGAGCAATCCCACTTAGCGCCTCACTGGCAATCCTCGTACGCTTATCAGGGGAGGAGGAGTCCTCATGTCACATTGTTGCCCGGTAAGAGAGCAGCGCCGTTTCGCGCCCCCAGCACTCTTGAGACTGCAAAGCTGGCTTTCGCCGACATTCCCTACCGGTTCTTACAGCTATTCCCACGGCCTCGAGTGGGCTGTCGAAGCGGCATATATAAAGGACCGCAAGAGTCTCGTCGACTGGTTGGAAGCCGACCTTTGTTACGGCTCGGGACGAAATGAAGCGATTTTCTTCAGCGAGGCCTGGCGGAGTGCCCGGGACAAGGACCGCGCGAAGCTCTTTGAAATAGCAGAACTGGCGGCGTCCTATCGAGGAACATCAGAATTTGCACTTGAGTCATCGCAGCAGGCGTCCGCGTGTCTCTCGACGCTGCGCAAAGTGTGGCCCGATCGGCTCCTTGACTCACTTTCGGAATTGCTCTTGGAAGATAATGTTCCGCCTGCCCTCGCGGTAGTTCTTGGAGTTCGCTCGGCAAGAGAGGGCATCCCGATTAGCCTCGCCTTGCCCGTCTTTCTGCAAAGTTATGTCGCCAATTTGGTGACCGCCGGAGTGCGACTTGTCCCGCTCGGTCAAACGGACGGGCAGCTTGCGATTGGCGCGCTCGAGGAATCGGTGCTCGCCGCCAGTGCACGGGGCAGAAATGCCACGATTGATGACCTTGGGTCTGCAGCCTTCATGGTGGATCTCGCCTCCATCGCACATGAAACTCAATATACGAGGTTATTTCGCTCATGAATTCTATTGCCGGCACAAACTCACCAAACCATCCGCTGCGCGTCGGTATCGGCGGCCCGGTTGGCTCGGGCAAAACCGCGCTTGTGGAGGCGCTCTGCAAACGGCTTCGAGATAACTACGACATTTATGTGATTACGAATGACATCTACACGAAAGAAGACCAGCTCATTCTCACGCGCGCGGAAGCGCTGCCAGCGGAGCGCATCATGGGCGTCGAGACCGGCGGCTGTCCTCACACGGCGATTCGGGAGGACGCTTCCATGAACCTCGCCGCCATTGACGACATGAACCGGAAATTCCCGCACGCGGAATTATGCTTCATCGAGTCCGGGGGCGATAACCTTGCGGCAACCTTCAGCCCCGAGCTTGCTGACTTGACCATCTATGTGATCGATGTCGCAGAAGGCGAAAAAATTCCGCGTAAAGGCGGCCCCGGTATTACTCGCTCCGATCTTCTCGTGATCAACAAGATTGATTTGGCTCCTCTCGTAGGAGCCAACCTTGAGGTAATGAAAGCGGATACGCTCAGAATGCGCGTCCAGCGACCTTTCGTTTTTACCAATCTGAAGAGCGGCGAAGGTGTCGATCGAATTGCAACCTTTGTCATCGAGAAGGGCGGATTAGCAAAGTCGGCCGCGTAGTCCGTCATATCCGTGCCTCCGACGACGCGACTCCACTTCCTCTTCGAAACCGTCGCAGTCTTTTCTGACGGCTACTTGGCAGAGAGGGGAGAGATAAGGAAACTAGTAAGATCAATAAGATTCATTGCTCAAAGAGCCAGAGCTTCAAAACACCGCACAGTAATATACCCACTAAGCAAACTGCGGTTGGAAATCGCGCCGGAAGTTGGGAACCAGAGAGGCTAATTTCGGAACGGGCTACAGGAGCGTCTTGATCTGGGTATATAGCGGAGTTTTCTAGCGTCTTCATGCGACCTTCCTTTCTCAGAAGTTGGCTCCGCGTCGGCTTGCATTGACTTGACGAGATCCGCCGCCGAGGCGCCTTCGAGCGAAAGGCCGTAGCCAATCTCTTTCACGATGCGTTCCCGACAAGGCCGTGGTAACCCGGATCGCAAAAATGCAAGCGGCTGAGTTAAGATGCTTTTCGCCGAGTGAAAGGCGATTTGCGCGTTCTTAAAGATCTCTCAGTGGAGCTCTGGCGCACGCCGGCAAAGGCTGGTTCGTACATTCCCTGGTTGGCCAGCGAAGCAAATACATCCTGAAGAGGCTGCAAAATGGCGCTCGCGGATAGTCCCACGGTGTTCGTCATCGATGACGACGCCGACGTACGCGCTTCGATACGGGGACTGCTGAAATCGGCGGACTTGCGGTCCGAGTGTTTCGAGACGGCGGAACAGTTTGTGCAGAGAAAGCCTTTGGATAGTCTCAGTTGCCTGATATTGGACGTGAGCCTTCCTGGAGTGAACGGCCTGGATTTTCAGCAGCAACTCAGGGACTTGGGGCACCACATCCCGATCATTTTCGTCACCGGGCACGGGGATATACCAATGTCAGTGAAGGCCATGAAGTCAGGTGCGGTAGAATTCCTAACCAAACCTCTTAAACGCCACGCCCTCCTGGACGCCGTTCAGCAAGCTCTGGCTCGTGATTCCGTCCGCCGCAAAGAGCAGGCAGACATCGCTCTTTTACAAAAGCGCTACGACAAGCTAAGCCCGCGCCAGCACCAGGTCATGCGTCTTGTGGTATCGGGACAGCTGAACAAGCAGATCGCATCAGAACTTGGGACTACCCTGGTGACGGTCAAGCTTCATCGCTCTCAGGTGATGCGTAAGATGCAGGCCAAATCTCTCGCCGAGTTAGTCAGAATGGCGGAGAAGCTCCGGCTTTTCCCATCGACTTAGAAACCTTCACCGATACCGTCGAGAGCGCCACCTAGACCAAGGTATAGCTTGTGCTGCGCTTTCCGCGGATTAGCCTTGCACCATGGGCTACGAGGAGAATCGGACAGTGGTTGCAATTGTGGACGATGACGAGTTGATCCGAAACGCGCTGCGCGGCCTTATGAAGGCGGCTGGCTTCCGATCTGTGGCGTTTGCGTCTGGCGAAGAATTCCTGAACTATGCCGAACTGGACCGCGTCGTATGTCTGATCGCTGATATCCGTATGCCTGGAATGTCAGGTTTGGAACTCCAAGCAGACCTTAAGAAAGTTCACCGCAAAATTCCTATCATTTTTATCACGGCGCAGGGCGATGAGAAAATGCGCATGCAAGCCTTAAGGGCTGGAGCAGTGAAGTTTCTGACTAAACCTTTAGACAGAGGAGTATTGCTCGACAGCGTACGCGCAGCACTGGATACCTAAGCTCCTCGCTTTGGTAGGAAGGTCGTTTGTGGAAGGCGTCAACACAATTCGGTCATCTGAGGATGGTCGCCCCGAGAATGGATTTGACGAGATCATCGGCAACAGCCCAGCTCTGGAGTTCGTTCTCGCTGAAGTGGAATGTGTGGCGCCAACCGATTCCACGGTCCTGGTCCTCGGGGAAACCGGCACCGGCAAGGAGTTAATCGCCCGTGCCATTCACAACATCAGTGCACGTTGCGGTCGCCCCTTGGTGAGACTGAATTGCTCTGCCATTCCCTTTGACCTGTTAGAAAGCGAACTCTTTGGCCACGAAAAGGGCGCCTTCACCGGTGCCATCGCACAGAAAATTGGCCGCTTCGAAATGGCCGATACCGGCACCCTCTTCCTGGATGAGATCGGAGATCTGCCCCTGGCGTTGCAGCCTAAGCTGCTGCGGGTCCTGCAGGAGCAGGAGTTCGAGCGTCTGGGAAGTGGCCGGACACATCGCATCAACGTTCGCCTGGTGGCGGCAACGCATCGAGATCTAGCGGAGATGGTCGCCAAGAAAGAGTTCCGCAGTGATCTGTACTACCGTCTAAACGTATTTCCTGTTGTGCTGCCACCCCTGCGCGAGCGGCGCGGAGATATTCCCCAATTAGCCTCGCATTTTATGGAGGTTTTTGCCCGGCGCATGGGCAAGCGGATTGGTCCTATACCGCAGGACATACTCGATGCGTTCCTTTCCTATTCTTGGCCTGGGAACGTACGAGAGCTTCAGAACCTGATCGAACGAGCGGTGATCCGGTCGGACAACGGAGTGCTTCCCAATCCCTTACCAGACAAGAATCCGATAACGGTAACTCCTTCGGAGAACACGTTCAGGGATTCCACGCGAGCGTTGATCTTGCACGCGTTGCGAGAGGCGGGTTGGGTTATCGGAGGACCCGCTGGCGCCGCCGCCCGGCTTGGACTGAAGCGGACCACGTTGATTGCCAAGATGAAAAAGCTCGGGATTGTCGAACGGCGGTGCGAGGGCACATTCCCGACGGGCAGCGGATTGTGAAGAAGCGCCGTGGAACTGCTCAACCCGGCGCTCTTGAATGCAATTGCTTTCTCGCATCCGCTTTTGGCTGCATTTCAATGCTACGGCTGTGCAGGCTTCTTCTGCTCCTCGTGCTCGCTTCACTCGGCTGTCCGTCGCTGTTCGGACAAACACCACGAGGCGGGAACCTGCAGGTTGGCCACGATGTGTGGGCCTTCAAAGAGGGGGCGCCGGAAACCATAAGTGCCTTGGCGCAGACCGCTGACGGTTTCCTCTGGGTTGGAACTGCAACCGGATTGTTTCGATTTGACGGTACTCGGTTCGAGCCGTTCCACTCGCCGTTCGGCGATCACCTCCTTTCAACAAGCGTTTACAGTTTGTTCGTGCCGCCGTCCGGCGGACTCTGGATAGGCTACAGGTTCGGGGGTTTTAGCTTCCTGAAAGAGGGAAGGGTGACCAACTACGGTGGCGATGGCGCCTCCTCGACTGGGACTGTCTGGAATTTTGCCGAGGACCGGGATGGAATCACATGGGCCGCCACAGGCAAGGGTCTTTGGAGATTCGAACATTCGAGTTGGCAGCACGTCGGAGCTGAGTGGAACGCCCCACTCGAAGCTGTCGGTGAAGCGAGGTTTGATCGAGAGGGAATACTCTGGATTTTGACAGGCATCCCAAATTACGCCTCTACGAGGCAGCTGTTATACCTTTCACCGGGAGCCAGAAAATTCCGGGCGGCCGAGACTAATCTGAATGTTCAGGGCTTTACCGTGGACCCTGATGGAAATGTCGTGACCAGCTCCTCAAGCAAACGGGTCGTGCACAATGCAAGTGGCAATTCGGACGACGAGCCACTCGCCTACCCCGTACTCAGGAAAGGCTCCTTTCAAATTGTTGACCGAAACAACGGCATCTGGATTTCGCCAGAAAAAGATCCTATTTTGATCCACTTTCCTGTGACAGGATCGATTTACGATGCCCTGGCCAGGGCGTCCCAGAGTAATTCCGAAACCTACAACGTTAATCCATACTTCGGTGCATGGCTGGTCGATCGCGAGGGCAACATCTGGTTTGGCGCTCAGAAGGGTCTCCATCGATTCTTTTACAGCCCACTCATTCGACAGGAGCTTCCGAAGAGCGCGGACGGTCTGCAATATACTGTGGCCCCCGATGACCATGGAGCGGTATGGATCAACTTTGCTCCCTCCGGCCGCTTCTCCTCTCTTTATCATGTGTCCGGCAATACGGCCGAGTTGCGGAGGTCGACGCCTGGCTATCCGGGATTTGCCTACAGCGCACCGGATAAGACCTTTTGGTTCGGCGGGACTGGGGGACTCTGGCATCTTGTGGGTAGCAATCTGGTTCAAGTCCACCTCCCCCGTGAAATGGCGGATCAGGCTCTTTTCCTGCAGACGATTACCCAGGATCAACTCGGAGGACTCTGGGTTTCGTTCGGACGCCACGGATTGTATCGATTCGCAAACGGCGCTTGGACCTCTTATGGTGGCCGCGAAGACCTTCCCAAAACAGGCGTCGTGATCGAATTCACCGACAGCCTGGGCCGCTTGTGGTTTGGCTGCACCAAGAGTACCTTGGCCGTGCTGGACGGCGACCGAGTCCAGGGATTCGGTCCGAGCGATGGTCTTCGCGTGGGGAACGTGACCGCGATCTACGGGCGCGGTTCGGAAATCTGGATTGGGGGGGAATTCGGGTTGCAGCAGTTCGACCACGGACACTTCCAGAACATCAACTCCGTGGATGATGAGTGGCTGCGCGGAATCTCTGGAATCGTGGAAACGGCAAATGGGGACTTGTGGCTAAACGGCCTCGGCGGGATCTTTCACGTACGTCACTCAGAAATCTCGGAGGCACTCAAGAACCCTGCTTATCAGGTCAAGGGCGAGCATTTTGGCAGGCGCGAGGGGCTTCCCGGGTTTGCGGAGCAGATGCGCCCGCTAAACACCGCCATCGAGGGCACCGATGGGCGGCTATGGTTTGCTGGGCGCCAGGGTGTAGTGTCGCTTGACCCAACTGTGTCTGAAAATAACGTGCCGGCACCTCCGATCAGCATTCAGTCGGTTTCCGCCGATGACAAATTCTATGCTCCGGTTTCTCCTCTGAAATTTCCCGCACGCACCTCCAGCGTACAGATCAACTATGCCGCGGTCAGCCTTTCGGATCCGGAGGCCATCCGCTTCCGCTACAAGCTGCAGGAAACCGACAAGGACTGGCACGAAGTGGCCGCGGCCAATCCCGTGAGTTATCGCAATCTTGCGCCGGGCACGTACCACTTCACTGTCGCAGACACCGATACGAACGGCGTGTGGTCGGAGAAGGTGGCCATCGCGGAGTTCACCATTCTGCCGGCTTTCTATCAGACGCGGTGGTTTCTCGCGCTCTGCATCCTCACAGCAATGGCGCTTGTGTACCTGCTGTATGTATTGCGACTCAAGCAGGTGACCCAACGAGTGCGGGCGAGGATGGAAGCACGTCTTGCGGAACGGGAGCGGATCGCGCGGGAACTGCACGACACCTTGCTGCAAAGTTTTCACGGACTGATGTTTCAATTTCAGGCGGCGCGCAACATGCTGCCGCGGCGCCCCGACGAAGCCATGGACGTTCTCGACAGCGCAATCGGTGCGACCTCGCAGGCCATTAGCGAGGGCCGAAGTGCAATTCAGCAGTTGCGTTTGGAGCAGATCGATGAGTGCAATCTCGAGCAATGGCTGACCAACATCGGCCAAGAGTTCGCGCGTTCCCAACAAACGAACGGCGATTCACCGAACTTCCGGCTAACTGTAGAGGGCGAACGACAATCCCTGTCTCCGCTACCGCGGACGGAAGTCTACCGGATTACCCGCGAGATTCTGCAAAATGCCTTTCGGCATGCCCAGGCCCATCACATCGAAGCGGAAATTCGATACGATGATCGCCTGCTTTGCGTGCGGATACGGGACGATGGAAGGGGTATAGATCCACGGATTCTCCAGGCTGGTGGGTGCGCGGGTCACTGGGGCCTGCGCGGTGTGCGGGAACGAGCGCAACAAATTGGAGCCCGTCTGGATTTTTGGAGCGAAGCGGGAGCGGGCACGGAAGTTCAGCTAACTGTTCCGGCCGCTGTTGCCTACGAGAAATCGCGGAATAAGCGACGATTCACGCGATTTCGCAAAGAGCAGGAGTCATGAGTTCCGCTCCTAAGCTGATTCGGATTCTTACCGTCGACGATCACCCTCTCCTCCGCAAGGGGATCGCGGCCCTGGTCAATGCCGAACCCGATATGAAATTGGTGGCGGAAGCGGCCAACGGACAAGAAGCGACCGAAAGCTTCCGAGTACACCGTCCGGATGTGACCTTAATGGACATTCAAATGCCCAGTGTCAATGGAATCGAAGCGATCAGCCGCATTCAGGGTGAATTCCCTGATGCCCGCATTATTGTTCTTACGACCTATACAGGCGACGCTCAAGTTTTGCGGGCTCTCAAAGCGGGTGCTCGAGGTTACGTATTGAAGGGACATGTACACAGAGAACTCCTGGAAACCATCCGTGCTGTCCATGCCGGACAAAAGAGAATTCCACCGGAAATCGCGACCGAGCTGGCGGAGCACGCGGCTGATGACGAATTGACCTCGCGCGAAATCGGCGTATTGCGGCTGATTGCCGCCGGAAACTCCAACAAACTGATTGCCGATCAACTCTCAATCGGCGAAGCTACGGTCAAGAGCCACGTTACCAACATACTCTCCAAGCTTGGTGCCAACGATCGCGTCCATGCGGTTACGATCGGGCTAAAGCGCGGAATCATAGAGCTATAACCATCCCGAAGGTGGACCGATCTATCCTACTTTCAGGGGATGCCGGACTCCTCCTTTCAGCCGTTTCGATCCCGCTGCGAATTCCCTAATCTCTGAGAGGGGGTGCGATTGCAACGCCTTTTCTCGAACTTCGCGAATGGTTGGCCTGGTCGGGGACTTCTGTTTCAACGTGCGCTGACCGCCGCCGTTCTTGCCCATTGCGTTGTCAGCCGAGCTACGGAAGCTTCGTGGTCCGCAGCCTTCCCAGAGCTCATCGCGGCGGGCTTGGGGATATTTATCCTAATCGGTTTGTGGACCCCCTTTGCCGGAACACTGGTCGGCCTGACTGAGGTTTGGATCTTTTTGTCGCGCCCGGCTGGCTCTTGGATTCCTTTGATCGTTGCGACTCTTGGCGTCACGTTGGCAATGATCGGGCCTGGCGCTTGGTCCATCGATGCCCGGCTATTCGGCAGAAAGCGCATTGAAACTTCACAGCTTTAGAAAAGCTTTCGTCTGCGACTAAAGTGGTAGCCCATGGCCCCCCGATTTGGGAACCTTATTGCCCGACCATTAGCGGTTGTATCCGACGCCGCTTCATTACACACTCTCGACATAGTGAAACCTTGGGAGCAGTTCACCGCTCTCATATGTGTTCGGCATGGAATCGCGCGACAACGGAATGGCACACAAACCGAAAAAGGGTTTCGAAGGAACCGAGGTATAACAGTCATGGGAACGCAAAATATTATCTCCCCAGACCGTATCGAAGGAATCCACTTCGGTCTCCAGAACTCTCCAAGGAAAAATGGCGAAGCTTTGGTACCTGAGGAATTCAAAGGTATCGTCGGCGACAGCCCAGCTCTGGAGTTCGTTCTCGCTGAAGTGGAACGTGTAGCGCCGACCGATTCCACGGTCCTGGTCCTCGGGGAAACCGGTACGGGCAAGGAGTTAATCGCTCGTGCCATTCACAATATCAGCGCACGCTGCGGTCGCCCCTTTGTGAAGCTGAATTGTTCCGCCATTCCCTTTGACCTGTTGGAGAGCGAACTCTTTGGACACGAAAAGGGGGCTTTCACTGGGGCCATCACGCAGAAAATTGGCCGCTTCGAGATGGCCGATACAGGGACCCTCTTCCTGGATGAAATCGGAGATCTGCCCCTGGCGTTGCAACCGAAGCTGCTGCGGGTTTTGCAAGAGCAGGAGTTCGAGCGTCTGGGAAGTGGCCGGACGCATCGCATCAACGTCCGCCTGGTGGCGGCAACGCATCGAGACCTAGCGGAGATGGTCACGAAGAAAGAGTTTCGCAGCGATTTGTATTACCGTCTAAACGTATTTCCTGTCGAGCTTCCACCTCTGCGCGAGCGGCGCGAAGATATTCCCCAATTGGCCTCGCATTTTGTGGAGGTTTTTGCCCGGCGGATGGGCAAGCGGATTGATCATATGCCGCAGGACATACTCGATGCGTTCCTCTCCTATTCTTGGCCCGGGAACGTGCGAGAGCTTCAGAACCTGATCGAACGAGCGGTGATCCGGTCGGACAACGGAGTGCTTGCCAATCCCTTACCGGACAAGAATCCCGTAAAGGTCACCGTTTCAGAGAACAGGTTCAAGGATTCCACGAGAGCGCTGATCTTGCACGCGTTGCGAGAGACAGGTTGGGTTATCGGAGGACACGCTGGCGCCGCCGTTCGGCTAGGACTGAAGCGGACCACCCTGATTGCCAAGATGAAGAAGCTTGGACTTTGCCGAACGTTAGGCCAAACCGACACAACTGACCTGGGCGAAAACGTCAAAGGCGCTGCAGTGGCAATCAACGGATAAATGAGATATCGTCCGCTGACTACCATTTGCTACCTGGGTCAATTACGCAGACTGGCGTGCAGCGGCTTCGAGAGGTAACGTGAATTGAAAGGTTGCGCCTGGCCCAGAGTTAGAGGTAGCCCACAACCGACCGCCGTGCGATTCGATAATCGACCGGCTGATCGGCAATCCCATACCGGTGCCTTGGGGTTTTGAGGTAAAGAACGTATTGAAGATTTGTTCCGTCTGTTCAGGCAGGCCCATACCAGTATCCGAAACCGAGACGAGGATTTGACGATTCTGGTCCTGCTGCATAGTGATCGTAAGATTGCCTGGAGCACCCATTTCCTTAATCGCTTCGATCGCATTCAGCATCAGGTTCATCAAGACCTGCTGCAATGCCACTCTGTCCGCTTTGATTTTGGGTAGATCTTCCATAAGCTCCGCATGGATCGAAATTGAGTACCGGCTCGCCTCGCCGCGCAGCAGCGTTATCATCTCTTGAATGACTCCCTTTACGTCAACCAGTTCCCGCTGTGGAACCCCCTTCTTGAAGAGTGAAACGATGCGATTAATGATGTCAGACGCGCG
>Ga0210406_10002829_pt1 | contig 19434 bp, 18 predicted proteins | sample IncBWC30MmetaG_FD_155454 | JGI IMG/M metagenome (GOLD analysis project Ga0210406, IMG submission 155454) | Forest soil microbial communities from Barre Woods Harvard Forest LTER site, Petersham, Massachusetts, United States - Inc-BW-C-30-M | ecosystem: Environmental > Terrestrial > Soil >... | reverse complement strand
CAGACGGACGGCGATCCGCCGAGAGACGGCAAAACCATCTTTGAAAAAAGCGGCTGCAGCCAGAACAGCAAAAACGCGCTGGTGAAGATGGCCGCGGCGAAAACAGCCTTCGACACGGAGGCTTTCGCGTCGGTCGTCAGGAAAACTCGCGAGGGTGCAGCTGCCTCCATGGGCCTCAACTTACGGCGGCGAGTGCTAAATTCTGCTTACGGGATGTTTGCCGATCGGCCACCGCAGGAGTGGAACAAGCGTTCGAATTCCCCACGATGGGGGAGGAAAAGAGCGGGCAGCCAAAACGATTACGCTCTACAGAATCGCTTCGATGCCTTTGCGCCGGATGACGTTGAGAAGCGCGATAGCGGCGCCCGTTGCATGTCTGGTGCCGCGCTCCAATTGCGACACGTAGCTGCTCGTCACATTCAGATGACGTGCGAACACCGCCTGGCTCATGCGTGCCCTTTCGCGCAAGGATCGAATTTGGCCGGGCGTCAGAGATCGGGCCGTGGCCGTGGGCCCTTTGACCATGTGCCGCATGGTGATTTTCGCATAGGCGGCATCGTCCAACAGATCTACGCGGCGCATGTCACGTGCGGTCTCAAGCAGCGCAGTGGCAAGGCGGCCGGTGCTTTTTCGCTTAGCTTTCATGTTTTCACCTCCACCAGGACTCCGCCGTCGCACTGGACGTGGTCTGCGGGAGCCGAGGTCGCGAGGAACCATGGCCGACGCAGAGTTCATGGGTGGCCGGGACATCCCAACCGGGGGACCGCCATGACGAGGCTTTTTTGGAACATATACGGTTGCAATTAGAACCGGAAGGGTATACAACGCCCGCGATGCTCAAGGAGATGACAGCATGGCTGGCGATTATGAGGTTGGATACGGGAAGCCGCCCGTGCATACGCAGTTCAAGAAGGGGCAGTCGGGGAATCCGAGTGGAAAGGCGGGGCCGAGGAAGATGAGGCGGCGGCGGTTCGCCGAGATTCTCGATGTCTGGCTGTTCGGATCCCCCGAAGCGTTGGCGAGGGCGCGCTGCCCGACCCCTTTTGGTGAGATGGCGCACGGCATGATTCTCGACGGCACGCGCGGCAAGACCGCGGCAATCCGGACGATTTTCACCTTTCTCGACGAACTGGACGGAACGGCCGGGCGCAGCCGCACCACGGCTCTCGACGAAAGGCTCGAGGAGGCGGAATGGGAAGAGGAGGCCGCGAACCTGCGTTGGGAGGAGGCTGCAAACCAGTTCTGGAACAAAGGGGAAACAAATACCCAGCCGATGGGTATTTCGCACGGTAATTTTGAAAAAGAGAAGCCGCGGACGAGGTGCGAGTTGGCGGAGGAGGTGTGTGAGGGCGAGGGGGAACAGGAGGTATAGGCTGAAGGCCCCCTCACCCATGCCGGAGCAGAAATCCATGCACGTATCTGCATCCCTCTCCCACGAGGGGAGAGGGGAATCGGAGTTTTGCATCGACAGCGAGAAATCAGCGCGTGGAGTCCCCTCTCCCCTCGTGGGAGAGGGGAAACATTCGAGTCCTCGCTACCACTCCGTAATGGGTGAGGGGCCGCTCCGGCCCGGTTATCATTGGCCCCGCTGACATGAACTCATCTCCCGCATCTCTTCTTCTTCATCCGGCGCAGGTGTGGACGCCGGGAGAGGGCGCGCCGGTTGAGGGTTGGGCGGTGCTGGTTGAGGGGGCGCGCATCCTCGATGTGGGGGCGCTGGAAAAGTTTGATGCGAACAAAGGCGCAGAGCGGATCGAGCTTCCGGGGGTGACGCTTTTTCCGGGGCTGATCGATGCGCATTCGCATCTGTTCCTGCATCCCTACAACGAAACCTCCTGGGACGATCAGGTGCTGAAGGAGTCGGAAGCGTATCGCACCTTGCGCGCCGCGCGGCACGCGCAGGCCACGCTCGAATCCGGCTTCACCGCTTTGCGCGATCTCGGCACCGAGGGCGCGGGAACTGCCGATGTAGCGCTGAAGCGCGCGATCGAGGACGGGATCATCCCGGGTCCACGCCTGTTCGTTGCGACGCGCGCCATCGTCGCGACAGGTTCCTATGGGCCGGCGGCGCGAAATTACTCCGGATTTCATCCGGGGCCCGATTGCTGCCTGCCGCAAGGCGCGGAAGAAGCAAGCGGCATCGATGAGATCGTTCGCGCGGTGCGGCGCCAGGCGAGCCTTGGCGCGGACTGGATCAAGCTCTATGCCGATTACCGCACGGGACCTCAGGGCGAAGTGCGGCCGACATTTTCGGAAGCAGAATTGCGCGCGGCGGTGGAGGCAGCGCATGACAGCGGACGCCCCGTCGCGGTGCATGCGATGGTCGACGAAGCGATGCGCCGCGCGGCGGTTGCGGGCGTGGATACGATCGAGCACGGCTATGGGGGATCGCGCGAAACCTTTGCGCTGATGGCGAAGACGGGAATCGCGTTCCTGCCGACGCTGACCGCGCCCGAAGCGATCGCGGAATATTTCCACGCCCATGACGATTCGCGCGAGCCGACCGAGAACATGGCGATGGCCGCGAAGGCTTTTCAGTTCGCGCGCGACGAAGGCGTCATCATCGGCTGCGGAAGCGATGTCGGCGTGTTCGCGCACGGCACCAGCCGGCGTGAGCTGGCATGGATGGTGCGGCTCGGCATGCGCGCGGTGGATGCGCTCGAAGCGGCGACCGCGGTGAACGCAAAGATCCTTCGCCAGGAAAGCGAGCTTGGGCGGATCCGCGCGGGCTTCCGCGCCGATCTCGTCGGCTCGCGCCGCGATCCCACGCGCGACATTGCGGCGCTCTCCGACATATGCTTCGTGATGAAAGACGGCGTTATCGTTTCCGATACCGAAAGTGGGCGCAGGCCATAAGGATTCGCAACATGGACCAGACAAGGCTGAAGAATTTCGTAGAAAAAATCTGGGACGAGACGGTGGTGCCGACGCTCACCGACTATATGCGCATTCCCAACAAATCTCCCGCCTTCGATCCCGATTGGCAGAGCCATGGCTATATGCGCGATGCCGTAAAACTCATGGAAGCCTGGGCGCGCGATCATCTGCCCTCCGGCGCGACGCTCGACATCGTGCAGCTGCCGGGCCGCACGCCGCTGATGTTCATCGAGATCTCGGGCGCGAGCAAAGACACGATCCTGCTCTACGGCCATCTCGACAAGCAGCCGGAGATGTTGGGCTGGGCAGAGGGCACGGGTCCGTGGACGCCGGTGCTTGTGGGCGACAAATTGTTCGGACGCGGCGGCGCGGATGACGGGTACGCGATGTTCGCCGCGCTGTCGGCGGTGCTCGCGCTGCGCGATCAGCAGGCGCCGCATGCGCGCTGCGTGATCGTGATCGAGGCCTGTGAGGAATCGGGAAGCCCCGATCTGCCTTTCTATGTGGATCATCTCGCCACGCGCATCGGCGAGCCGTCGCTCGTCATCTGTCTCGATTCGGGTTGCGGCGATTACGAGCGGCTGTGGCTGACCACGTCGCTGCGCGGCATGGCGGCGGGAACGCTCACCGTTCGCGTGCTCGACGAGGGCGTGCATTCGGGTGATGCATCGGGCGTAGTTCCTTCAAGCTTTCGCATTCTCTCAGAGCTTCTGGCGCGGCTGGAGGATCCGAAGACGGGCGACATCGTGCCCAGCGAGCTCTATGTGCATATCCCGCCGCAGCGCATCGAACAGGCGCGCGGGGCCGCGGAGATTCTCGGCGATAGTCTGTACACGAAGTTTCCGTTTGCCGGACAGACCGGCCCCGTCGCGCGCGATCTCGCGGAGCTGGTGCTCAACCGCACCTGGCGGCCGCAGCTGGCGGTGATCGGAATCGAGGGCCTGCCCGCGCCGCAGAATGCGGGCAATGTGATGCTGCCTTATACGACCGCGCGGCTGAGCCTGCGGCTGCCGCCGATTTTTCCCGGGGCCGAGGCCGGCGAGCTGTTGAAGCAGCTGCTCGAAGATGCGCCGCCCTATGGCAGCGTCGTGTCGTTCACGGGAAGCGAAGCGGCAAGCGGCTGGAACGCGCCGGCCCTGTCGGCCTGGCTGGAGGCATCCGTCACGCGCGCATCAAAGTCGGCGTTCGGGCCCGCACCCGCCTATATGGGCGAAGGCGGCAGCATTCCGTTCATGGCGATGCTGGGGGAGAAATTTCCGCGCACCCAGTTCGTGGTGACGGGCGTGCTCGGCCCGCATTCGAACGCCCACGGGCCGAACGAATTCCTCCACATCCCCACCGGCAAGCGCGTGACGATGGCCGTCGCCTCGATCATCGCCGACCATTTCGATGCGTAGCCGGCTTACACCGGGCTTCAGCGCAGCAGGCTGGTGTGGTGCGTGTTCGCAAGTCTGCGTCCGAACGGCGCGCCCGCCACCCGGTCGCAAAAGCCGAGCGTCTCGATGTCGGCTTGCGTGCGGCCGTTTACGGCCGGGTGCGTCACGTGCAGGTACCAGTCTTCGGCGTTGAGATGAGGGGGAAACTCTGCACCGTCGCGCAAAACGAGTTCGCGGCCGGAATCGTATTTGTGCCTGTAGAACAGATACAGCATGGGAAATCCTCCAGGCGTGTGTCCCTTGTGGCCCGTTGTCCGACAAATATGGGCACGTATGGCCCGATCCCGCCCGATCATTCCAAAAGGACGTATACGGAGAGTTTCCCGCCTCCGTCGCAATTGCCCGAATCTTGAATGAAATGCGCGCTACCGGAGGTCTTCGCTCCCGTCGCCGAGCACGTCCTCGCCGCTGCCGGCATTGTCCGTCGCGTCGGAATATTCCGCGGCGAAGCGCGACAGAGGCGCAGCATCGGGAAGGAGGTAGCCGAGCGCGTCCGCCGGTGCGCCCGCGCGCGCGGGCGGATATTCGAAATCCGATGCTGTCTCGACATAGACCGGTTCCTGCCGCGGCGTGGAGGTTTTGCTCCCGGGAAACAAACCTGTCCCCAGAATCGTGGCGGCAGCGACGAAGCCGATGGCAACGCCGCCCGCGACGACACTGCGGACGCGGCGGCGGCGCGCGACGATCACGTCAACCCTTTCGAGCACGCGGGCCGCGAAATCGGTTGCGAGACGAGGCTCGGTCACATGCATGTCGCTCATTCCGGATCTCCGGCCGGATCTCCGGCCAACAGGATTCCCCGCAGGTTCCGCCGCGCGCGGTGCAGACGCGATTTCACCGCCGCAACGCTCGTATTTGCAAGCCGCGCCAGTTCTTCGTAACTCCTTGGCTTCTCGAGCGAGAGCCGGAGCAGGTCGCCTTGTTCCGGCGGCAAAAGCGCCGCGCCATGTTCCACCGCTTCCTCGCGCCTGTCGCCTTCCGGCGGGTCGTGCACCGCGACGGATTCGTGCGCCGGCTGGTACGCCACGAAGAGCCGCCGCCACGACTGGCGGGCGCGCAGATGATCGCGGCATGCATTGCGCGCAATCTGGAACAGCCACGATTCGAAGCGGTCAAGCTCGCGCAGCCGCGGCAGCGCGATCACCATCTTCACGAAAATGGCCTGGCACAGATCTTCGCACTGATTCGCATCGTTCGTCTGCGCAAACACGAAACCCGCCACGCGGTCCTGATATCGTCCGATCAACGCCTCCAGCGCCCGCCGGTCGCCGCTGCACCCGCGCAGGATCAACTCCGCGAGGGGCAGCGGTTCCGGGCCGTTTTCCGCGCTCGGGCGGAGAGTCATGGGGCGCGCAGCCTGCCCGCAAACTACTCGGACTGGTCCTCGTTGGCGTCGTTCTGCTCCCGTCCCATGAGGTTCTGGATCTGCTGGTGCAGATTGCTGAGCTGCTGGTGAACCTGCGCGAGGCGATTGATCTGCTCGGGCGTGAGGACATTGCGGATGGCGAGGGCCGTGTCGATCATGTTCTGGTCGAGCTGCTGCTGGAGCTTGAAAGCCTGTTTCGTCAGCGGCGCCAGATCGGCAGCGCTGAGCGGCCCCGTGGCAAGAAGCCGGCCCGCAATCTGCTCGTGAAGGGCATGAAACTGCTTCATCAGCGGCTTGGTCTGGGAATGCTCCGACTCGAGGATTTGCTTGACCTGGGCATGCTGGGCCGCGGTCAGATTGGCCGATTTTAGAAGCATCAGAAAGGGCGCGTCATGCATCATGCCCATGCCGTGATGCCCCATGCCGCCATGGCCCTCCGACATGGACATGGCCGGGGCGGCCGGCATCTGCGCATTCGCGGTCTGCACGCCCATGACGCCGAACGCCGCGGCGACGGCCAGTTTGATTGCATTATTCATGAAGATGGTCTCCGGTTTGAACAGTGGATACCACAAAGACGGAGCACCCCCCCGAAAGTTTCGCCAGGCATGCCGGCGCAGCGCATGTTCGGATGGGCCAACCCTGTCACATGAAGGATGCCAACGATGTCCGAATCGCACGAACCCGGCACGCTCAAGGGCCGAAAGCTGGTGCAGGTCGCGCTCACGACGCGCGACATGGAGCGCAGCAAGCGGTTCTACCGCGATGTTCTCGGCCTGCCGCTGCTCTTTGAAACCGGCGGCATGATGTTCTTCGATCTTCAGGGCACGCGTCTTCTGATCGGCACAGAAAACGCCGGATATTCGCCGGGAGGGTCGGTTCTGTATTTCGACGCGCCCGATATCGATCGGCTGGCGCCCGCGCTCGAGGAGAAGGGCGTCGAATTCCTGGGTCCTGCACAGGTGGTCCAGCGCACCGACACGCATGAGCTGAAGATTCGTGCCTTCCGCGACCCCGACGGCAATCCGCTCGAATTGATGGGCATGGTCCCGCGCTGAAACCCATCCGCCATTCGCGCCGTCGGCTATGGAATGAGCACCGCCGCGCCGCTCAGTGCGCCGGCGCGGAGATCGGAAAGGGCGCGGTTCGCGTCGGCGAGCGGATAAAGGGTGGTTTCGGTGCGGAACTTCATCGCCTGCGCCAGCGCGAGAAATTCTCTGGCATCGGTGCGCGTGAGATTGGCGACGGATGACACCGAGCGTTCGCGCCAGAGGATTTCGTAGGGGAACGATGGAATATCGCTCATGTGGATGCCGGCGCAGACGACGCGGCCGCCGGAGCGCACCGCGCGCAACGCCGCGGGCACAAGCTCGCCCACAGGTGCAAAAATGATCGCCGCGTCGAGCGGCATGGGCGGCGGTGAAATGGAATCTCCTGCCCACACCGCACCCATCGCGCGCGCAAACGCCTTCGCCTTTTCGTCGCCGGGACGCACGAATCCATAGACGTCCTGACCGCGATGGTGCGCGGCCTGCACCGCAAGATGCGCGGCGGCGCCAAAGCCGTAGAAGCCCAGTCTCGGCGCATCGCCGGCGGCCTTGAGCGCTCGCCAACCGATCAACCCCGCGCACATAAGCGGCGCCGCTTCCGCATCGGTGTAGGCGCCCGGGAGCGGAAAGACGTAGCGCGCATCGGCGATGGTTTCTTCGGCGAAGCCTCCATCGATCTGGTAGCCCGTGAAGCGCGCGTTGGGACAGAGATTCTCTTCGCCGCGCCGGCAGAACTCGCACTTGCCGCAGGTCCAGCCGAGCCACGGCACGCCGACACGATCGCCCGTTTTCAGCACCTCGACGCCTGCGCCGATTTCTTCAATGCGGCCGACGATTTCATGACCGGGAACGATGGGCAATTTGGGATCGGACAGGTCACCATCGACGACATGCAAATCGGTGCGGCATACCGCACAGGCGGAGATACGAATGCGAACTTCGCCGCGCGAAAGCGTGCGCGACGCGAGTTCTCCCGGCACGAGTGGAGTTCCCGGTTTTTCCAGAATCATCGCGCGCATCGTCAAAGCAGGTTTTTAATCCGGCGCCTTGAGCCGGTAGCCCACGCCCTGTTCGGTCGTGATCAGTTGGGGGCGATCCGGATCGGTTTCGATTTTCTGGCGGAGCGTGCGGACGTAGATGCGCAGGTAAGCGACATCGGTTTCCGAGCCCCACACTTCGCGCATCAGGAAGCGATGCGTCAGCACCTTTCCCGCGTGGGCGACGAGCGTCCGCAGGAGATCGTACTCGCGCGGCGTCAACTTCACCTCGTGCTCGTGCACTGTCACGACGCGGCGCACGAGGTCGACGGCGAGATCATCAACGCGGAAAATCGGCCGCTCGCCCTGTTGCTGCAGGCGATGACGCAGGGCAGCGCGCAAGCGCGCGAGCAATTCGTCCATGCCGAAGGGCTTGGTGACGTAATCGTCTGCGCCAAGGTCGAGCGCGCGGACCTTGCCGGCCTCATCGGTGCGGCTCGACAGAACGATGATCGGCAATGTGGATCCGGACTCGCGCAATTGCTTGATGATTTCAAACCCGTCCAGCCCCGGCAGTCCAAGATCGAGCACGAGAACATCGACCGTATTCTGGCGCAATATCTCCCGCGCCGACGGGCCGTCCTCGGCCTCGATAACCTGATAGCCTTGCGACGAGAGACTCGTGCGCAGGAACCGCCGGATCGGTGGCTCATCGTCGACAACAAGAACGCGCTGAGGACCACTCGTCATGCGGCGCGCTCTCGCGGCTGTTCGGCAGGAACCGGCAAAGTAATGCTGATCAGGGCGCCGCGTTTGTCGCTTCGATTGCCAGCGCGAATAGTCCCGCCCATCGCTTCGACGAAGCCCCGGCAAATCGCAAGGCCCAGCCCGGTTCCCGCGCGCCTCCGGTCCGCAGCGTGCACGCGATAAAATTTGTCGAAGATGCGCTCCAGATCCTCCGGCGGAATGCCGTCGCCTTCGTCGGCTATCTCCAGTCGAACCAGATCGCTCTCCCGCCTTGCGCGCAGCTCGACCTTTGTATTCGTGGGAGCATATTTCGCGGCGTTGTCGAGCAGATTGAACAGCACCTGCTCGAAGAGCACCGGATCAAGCCTGAGCATCGGCAGATCCGCCGCGAGGTCGATCTGGACTTGATGGCAAGCGAGGACGCCGGAGGCGCGGCGGATTGCGCTGCCCACCACGTCTCCCAGATCCACGAAGTCGAGTCTCGGCTCAATTGCGCCAGATTCGAGCCGCGTCATATCGAGAAGATTTGCGATGAAGCGGTTCAGCCGCTCGGCCTCCTCCTGGATCGTTCCTGTCAATTCTTCTCGTGCGCGTTCGTCCAGATTTCCCCATTGGCTGCTGAGGCTGGTGGCCGAACCGAGGATAGAGGCCAGGGGTGTTCTCAGATCGTGCGAGATGGAGGTGAGGAGCGCAGAACGGAGGCGTTCTGTCTCTGCGGCGATGCGTGCACGATCGATGTCCTCCGACAGGTTGATGCGTTCGATCGCCAGTGCCGCCTGGTCGGACAGCGCATCGAAGAGGCGCCGCTGGTCGGGCGTGAGCAATGCGCCCGGCCGATCGCAGTCGAGGCCGACGATGCCCACCGTGCCGCGCCCGGTCCGCATCGGCAGAAAGAGACGTTTGGCGCCGGGCAGCGTGTCGGCGCCACGCCCGGCGGGAGTTGAGTGTTGCCAAACCCATTTGGCCGCCGCCAGATCGGCCTCATCGAGCGTGTCTTCCGGAGGATAGCCCGCGCGCACGGCGATGCTCGATCCCTCTGGTAGGAGGATCACAACGCGCACCTTGAGCATCTGGGCAAACTGGAACGCGGCGGCCCACAAGAGATCGTCGAGCGTGAAAACGGCCGCCAGCTTGCGGCTGAACAGATAGAGGTTCTCGGTGGTCGCGGCGCGCTCCCGCGCCGTCAGCGCCTGCGCGCGCACGCGCGCCGACAGATAGCTCGCGATCAGCGCGACGACAGTAAAGAAGAACAGCGCGACGACGTTTTCCGGATCAGCGATCGTGAAGGTGTAGAGCGGGGGCAGGAAGAAGAAATTGTAAGCCAGTGTCGCGACAAGGCAGGCAAACAGCGACGGCCAGAGCCCATAGGTGATCGCACAGGTCAGGACCGCGGTGAGGAATACGAGCGCGACATTTGTGATCCCGAATCTTTGCAGCAGCAGACCGATCAGCAGGGCGGCGATGACCATGCCGAGACTTCCGGCGAACGCCTTTGAGTCCCAGGTGGAGGATCTCCCATCGTTAGAAGAGTAGGGCGCGCGTTGCGCCGGGCCCTTCATCGCGCGTGTCAATTGCTCCGGGACGACATGCACGCTGATGTCGCCGGCACGGCGAATGATCTCGTGCGCGGCGGAGCCGCGAACGAGTTCGGACCACCAGTTGCGTTGGGCCGTCGAGGTGACGATATGGGTAAAGTTGTTGGCGTGCGCGTAGTCGATCACGCCATCGGCGACGCTTGATGCCGGCACGCTGACGGCCTGTCCACCGAGCCGCTCGGCGACCCGCAGCGCAGCCGCGACGCGATCACGCTCCGTTTCGTTCAGTTCCCTCGTGCGGGGAGTCTCGACATGGATTGCCGTCCAGGCCGCATGAAGCCGATCGGCCAATCTGCGTGTGTAGCGCACAAGTGCGCTCGCCCCAGGCCGCTCGTTCACGCAGACGAGCACCCGCTCGCCCGCTTCCCACGGACCCTGGATCGCGTGCGCCCGCATATAGCTGACCATCTGCTCGTCGACGCGTTGCGCCGTCCGGCGCAGCGCAAGCTCGCGCAGCGCGGTCAGGTTTCCGGGAACGAAATAGTGCTGGGCGGCACGCTCCGCCGCTTCGGGGAGATAGACTTTCCCTTCCTTCAATCGGTGCAGAAGGTCTTCGGGCGTGATATCAACCAGCTCGACCTCGTCGGCGCGATCAAGAATCGAATCAGGCACGGTTTCGTTCACCCGCACCCGCGTTATTTTAGCAACGACGTCATTCAGACTCTCGATATGCTGCACGTTAAGCGTGGTATAGACGTCGATGCCGGCAGCGAGCAGTTCCTCCACATCCATGTAACGTTTGGGGTGGCGGCTGCCCTCGACATTTGTGTGCGCGAGCTCGTCGACCAGCGCGAGCTTCGGCCTGCGCTGAAGAACAGCATCGAGATCCATTTCGGCCAGCACGCGTCCCTTGTAGGGCACGCGTTTCTTGGGAATTTTTTCGATGCTTTTGCTCAACAGGTCGGTTTCCACGCGCCCGTGTGTCTCCACAACTGCGATGACAACGTCGATCCCTTCCAGCTTGCGTTGGCGCGCCTGGCTCAACATCTCATAGGTCTTGCCGACCCCCGGCGCGGCGCCAAGAAAGATTTTCAGTCGGCCGCGGCCTTCCTTCGCCGCCTGCTGAAGAAGCGCATCCGGCGAAGGGCGGGCTGCATTATCGGTCATCGGATGAGCGTAGTCCCCTGTACACGGATAGGGGAGAGGAGATCGCGTTGAAGCCGATCAAGTCGACCGCGAACTTGGCGAAGTGTGGCGACAGCGGAAGTTGAAGCCATACTCCCCGCTTGCGGGAGAAGTACCGGGTTGTGAACCGTCCGGAGGGGATTGGGGCAATCACCTTTCAGACCTTCCCCGCGTGGGTGGGGAGTGGACTTCCCCCGCAAGCGGGGAGCGGCTTTGTGACACGTTTCAGCTCTTCGCTGTCTGCAAATCATCCAGCGCCAGATTAAGCTTGAGCACATTTACGTGGGGCTCGCCGAAAAGCCCGACCCATCGGCCTTCGACGTGCTGATCGACAAGCGCGCGAACCCGATCCTCGGAAAGGCCGCGGGCCTTCGCCACGCGAGGGACCTGAAAATACGCACCCGCCGGCGTGATATCGGGGTCGAGGCCACTTGCGGACGACGTCACCAGATCGACGGGGATAGGTGCCGCGTTTTCCGCCTTGAGTGCTTTCACGTCACCCTTGATGCGGTCGACCAGGGCCTTGCTTGTTGGACCGAGGTTCGAAGCCAGGGAGGCGGCCGCATTGTACGGCGCGCTGATTGTCTTGCCGTGCGCGTCCGTGTCGGTGGTGACTGACGGCCGGCCGTGGAAATATTTGGCGCTCGTGAAATTCTGCCCGATCAGCGCAGAACCGATCACCTGGCCGTTTCTGGTCAACAGGCTTCCGTTCGCTTGCCAGGGAAACAGCACCTGGGAGATGCCGGTCATTCCGAGGGGATAGACGAGGCCAAAAAGCAGGGTGGACAGGATCAGCATAACAATGGCCGGGCGAATTTTTCTCAACATTGCATTCTCCTCAGACGATGCCGATTGCGGTCATCAACAGGTCGATGGCCTTGATGCCAATGAAGGGAACGATGACGCCGCCCGCACCGTAGAGGACGAGATTGCGGGCGAGCAGACGGCCTGCGCTCTGGGGCCGGTACATGACGCCCCTTAGTGCCAACGGAATCAGCGCAATGATGATAAAGGCGTTGAAGATGACCGCCGACAGGATGGCACTCTGCGGCGAGTGCAGGCGCATGACATTGACCACGTTCAAGGCCGGATAAAACGCCGCGAACATGGCGGGGATGATGGCGAAATATTTGGCCACGTCGTTGGCGATCGAGAATGTGGTGAGCGCGCCACGGGTGATCAGCAATTGTTTGCCGATCAGCACAACTTCGATGAGCTTGGTGGGATCGGAATCGAGATCCACCATGTTGCCCGCTTCGCGCGCGGCCTGGGTTCCCGTCTGCATCGCCACGCCGACGTCGGCCTGTGCAAGCGCCGGCGCGTCGTTCGTGCCGTCGCCGCACATGGCGACGAGCTTGCCCTTAGCCTGTTCCTCGCGAATGAGTTTGAGCTTGTCTTCCGGCGTTGCCTGGGCGAGGAAATCGTCGACGCCCGATTCGGCTGCGATCGCGGCGGCCGTCAGCGGATTGTCGCCGGTGATCATCACCGTGCGGATTCCCATGCGCCGAAGTTCCGCGAAGCGCTCGCGGATGCCACCCTTCACGATATCCTTGAGATGGATGACTCCGAGCACCCTGCCGTCTTTGGCGACGGCAAGTGGTGTGCCGCCGGCGCGAGAGATGCGCTCGGTAATCTCCTCGAGCTGTGGCGACTGCATGTCAGACGCGCCACGTACCTGACGCACATAGGCGATGATGGAATCGACGGCGCCCTTGCGGATCGAAGAACCTTCGATATCGACCCCGCTCATGCGTGTCTGCGCGGTGAAAGGGACAAAGCGCGCATTGAGCGATGCCATTTCGCGCGCCCGCAGGCCATATTTATCCTTCGCCAGCACGACGATCGAGCGGCCCTCCGGCGTCTCGTCGGCGAAGGAAGAGAGTTGCGCCGCATCTGCAAGCTCCTGGGCCGTGACGCCGGGCATCGGCAGAAATTCCGTTGCCTGGCGGTTGCCGAGCGTGATCGTGCCCGTCTTGTCGAGCAGGAGCGTATCCACGTCTCCCGCCGCCTCGACCGCACGCCCGGACATGGCGAGGACGTTGAACTTGACGAGGCGATCCATGCCCGCAATGCCGATCGCGGACAGGAGCGCGCCGATCGTTGTTGGAATGAGCGTGACAAACAGCGCGACCAGCACGACCACCGGAACCACGCCGCCGGCGTAAGTGACGAAGCTCGGGATCGTGACCGTGGCGAACACAAAGATGATCGTCATGCCGGCAAGGAGAATGTTCAACGCTATTTCATTGGGTGTCTTCTGCCGCTCGGCGCCTTCGACGAGCGCTATCATCCGATCGAGGAACGTAGAACCCTGCGCAGCGGTGATGCGCACCTTGACCCAGTCCGATAGAACTCGCGTGCCGCCCGTCACAGCCGAGCGGTCGCCGCCCGATTCGCGGATGACGGGAGCGCTCTCGCCCGTGATCGCCGACTCGTCGACCGACGCAAGCCCCTCGATCACATCGCCGTCGCTCGGAATGAAATCGCCGGCTTCGACCAGCACGATGTCGTTTTGCTTCAGGTCGGGCGCGGGCACGGTTTCAAAGTCGCGCGCGTTCGCACTCGAAAGGCGTTTGGCCATCGTCTGCGTGCGGGTGCGTCGGAGATTTTCGGCTTGCGCCTTGCCGCGACCTTCGGCAACCGCCTCGGCGAAGTTGGCGAAGATTACCGTGAACCAGAGCCAGAAGGTGATGTGGGCGGCAAATCCGATATTCGTTCCGCCAGTGACGAGACCCTTGATCACGAGAATGGTCGTAAGCACGGACACAAGCTCGACGACGAACATGACCGGATTGCGCACCAGCGTCCGCGGATCGAGCTTTCGGAATGATTCTCCAACAGCCGTCAGCAGGATGTCGGACGAAATGCCGGCGACGCCGCGTTTGCGGTGTGTCGATTCGCCGCCGAAGGCCGCGCTCGAGGAACGGTCGTTCATGGATGTGTCCTCTAGTAGAGCTTGCCGGCCTGCATCTGCAGGTGCTCGATGAATGGTCCAAGGATGTCAGCCGGAAAATAGATCAGACCACCGGTGATGATGATCACGCCCAACAGAAGCCCCACGAACAGGCCGTTGTCGGTCGGAAACGTTCCGGCGGACGCGGGCACCAGTTTTTTGCTCACGAGGGATCCGGCAATGGCGAGAACGGGGACGGCAATCGCAAAACGGCCGATCATCATCGCAATGGCGCCGGTCAGATTATAAAACATCGTATTGCCCGACAGCCCCCCAAAGGCGCTGCCATTGTTCGCGGTCTGAGACGCATACGCGTAGAGAATTTCGCTGAAGCCGTGCGGACCATTGTTGGCTATCCCCGCGAGTCCCGCTGGTACCACGCTCGCGATCGCGGTGAACCCGAGGGCCGACAGCGGCACCGACAGGATCGCCAGCATTGCCATCTTCACTTCGCGCGATTCGATCTTCTTGCCGAGATACTCCGGCGTACGCCCCACCATCAGTCCGGCAATAAATACGGACAGAATGGCGAACAGAAGCATTCCATAGAGCCCGCACCCGACACCGCCGAAGATGATCTCGCCAAGCTGCATGTTGACGATGGGCACCAGGCCGCCGATCGGCGTGAAGCTGTCGTGCATAGAATTGACGGCGCCATCCGAGGTGTCGGTGGTGGTCGTTTCAAAGAGCGAAGAGTCCGCGATGCCGAATCGGACTTCCTTTCCTTCCATATTGCCGCCGGCCTGCAGAGCGCTCGCGTGCTGTTCAATGCCGAGAGGAGCGAGAGCGGGATTGCCCGCGCTTTCCGCACCGTAGGAAACGAAGACGCCGATAAGGAACAGGATCGCCATCGCGCCGAACAGCGCCCAGCCCTGCTTCAAGTTTCCCACCATGCGGCCGAAGGTCATGGTCAGCCCGGCCCCGATAAGGAATTCCAGGATCACCGTCAGCAGGTTTGTAAGGGCGTTGGGATTCTCATAAGGATGGGCGGCGTTGGCGTTGAAGAATCCGCCACCATTTGTTCCGACCGTCTTGATGGAGATTTGCGAGCCGACCGGACCTTGCGCCAGGACCTGCTTGGCGCCTTCCAGCGTGTGCGCAGTCACGTAGGGATGCAGGTTCTGCGGCATGCCCTGCCAGACAAAGATCAATCCGAAGACGATCGAAATCGGCAGGAGGATGTAGAGATTGCAGCGCGTGAGATCGACCCAGAAATTGCCGATCGTCGTTCCCGACCTGCGCACGAAGCCGCGGATGAGCGCGATGACGATGGCGATGCCAGTTGCCGCAGAGACGAAATTATGGACGGTCAGCCCGGCCATCTGAACGAAGTAGGAAAGTGTCGTCTCTCCGCCATAGTTCTGCCAATTCGTATTTGTCGCGAAACTGATGGCCGTGTTGAGAGAAAGATCGACGGGAACCGCGGCCATGCCCTGCGGGTTGAACGGCAGGAAGGACTGAAGCCGCAACAGGGCATAGAGCGCGACGAAGCAGACGAGGTTGAAAATCAGCATGGCGACCGTGTAGGTCACCCAACCCTGCTCGCGTTTTTGATCGACGCCGCAGAGCGAATAGATGGCCTTCTCGACGGGTGCGAGAAGCGGTGACAGAAGAGTCCGCTCCCCGCCGAAGACGCGCGCCATGTAGGTGCCAAGCGGCACCGCGATGGCCGCGATGATCGCGAAGAAGATCAGGATTTGGGCGACGCCGTTGGCTGTCATGACAGGTCCTCAAAATTTCTCGGGCCGCGCGAGCGCGTAAACGAGATAGACAAGAATGCAGAACGCAAACAATCCGCCCAGGATGTAGTCGAAAACCATGGTGTCCTCACATTGCGTCGCAAAGCGCCGTGTAACCGAGAAAGCAGACAAACAAGCCTATGCCCAAAGCCAGCATCAACACATCGGCCATGATGGATCTCCCTGGGTTGCAGTCGGTTTAGGTCCGCGCAGGTTTCAAGAACGTGCCTGAATTATCATATCGACGCGGGAGCAGAATTCTCATGGCACGACAACGAAGTTTCCCAGCAACAATGGAAGCCGTCAAACGTGGATTCGAGACGATTTGTTGCGTCGCATCAATATAAATTCCATAGCAATTCCAAATTGTGGTCCGACATTGTTGTAGTCGACAGCAATCTGTTCACGCAACAACCAGCACCAACGACTGAAGCCCAATATCGATCGGCCGCGAGATTTTCGTTGCTACGGCTATTCAAAGCGATTGAACGAGAACCGCGCAAGGTGAATTCCGGCAGGCCACCTGTCCGCGGTCCGGGCGTTCCATCGAAAGCGGCAATTCGCCAGAGCGGATTTCACTTCAGCCCCGAAACACCGCGAATGAAAAACCTGTCGCTGTTTATTTTGCGCCAAATATACGGCTTGAAATACAAACACCGTCGCGGATTGATATTGAATTTATAGGCGGCGCCCGCGCGCAACGAAAAGGGTCGGAATCAATATCAGATTTATATTGTCAGACGATATGTTCCCGACGCACAAGCGCACCTTGTCGATCAACCCGAGGAGCTGTTACATGCTGAAGACTTTAGGGGCCACGTTGTTGTTGGGCGCGGCATTGGCACTCGCCGCCGGTCCTGCGTCGGCGCTGCAGGTCATTGAGACCCATACCGACAAGAATGCCGACGGAACCACGACCTACCATTTCGCCGTCAAGACGGATCCAGGTGAAACCGTGGATTTCGTGACAGTGTACAATTTTGGCGGCCTCGTTGACGGTTCGGGCAAATCGCCGGCCGGCTGGACATTTTCGTCGCCCGAATTTGGTCGAACCCCCACCTGGAACGGATATCCGGTGGTACTGCCGGTCGACATTCCGCAGCTCAACAACGTGACATGGACGGCGGATAGTCCTGTTGGCGGCGGAAAGGAAATTGGCGGTTTTAGTGTCACGACGCACGCGACCGGCATGACGGAGGGTGAATACACCGCTGAAGTTACGCGGAGTGGCGGAGGAAAACCGTCCAAGCAGGCCATCATCGGCCAGATCCCGACGCCCAGCTACTCAGTGCAGTAAGTCAACAAACCATTGCGACGCCGGACGCTGCCTGGACGGCGGCGCCCGGCATCGTGGCGCCGGCAGGGTCCGGACTGATTCGCTCTTTATATGCAATTTAAATTGTTCGGCCCCATCTTGCCGCTCTACGAAAGCCATCGCCATACTGATCGCTTGTTCGCATTGTTTGAAGCGGATCAGGTTTGCGATGATTCGCGCACGCTATGGACGTTGCCGAAACCGGGGGGAAGTCTGCTATGAAAATGGTCGGGCAAAGGCGGAGTTTGTTCCGCCAGCGACGCGGCGGAGAACGAACGCGCAAACCGCGTGGGCAGAGATCGCTGCTGGCGGCCGCGGTCATCATCGCGACAGGTTTTGGCTCCGGCGAGTTGACGGCCGCATATGGGCAAGGTGCCGAACAGTCGGCGCCGCCGCCTGCCGTTCAACCGGCCAATCCGTCGGCAACGGCGCCGGCCGCGCAGCCGGCGGATTGCACGCCGCCTGTCGACCCCTACAAGAACTACGCGTGCCTGGACGCTTACCTTGGCGACGATGTGTTCTCGCGGTTTTTCAATTATTACAAGCTCGAATGGGGACAGGCAGGGCCGCCTTCAGACGCGAATGCCCCACCATCGCGCCGCGACGGCTGGCCCGCCACGCCGGAAACGACGCCGCCCATGGCGTACACCGAATTTCCTAATGGTGCCGTGACGTCCATCGGGGTCACGCGGCCGGGTTCGGTTGACAGCCCGTTGATGGCGGCAATCGCCAACACGAGCTTCGGGAAGCTGCTGACGGACAACAATTTCCAAATCTACGGCTGGCTCAATCCGGGCTTCAACGTCAGCTCGAACAATAGAAATTTCGGCAATGCCCCAATCGCCTACACGGTGAAGCCGAACACTGCGGGGGTGGACCAGGGGGTCCTTTATCTCGACCGCTTCCCCGACACGGTCCAGACAGACCACATCGATTGGGGCATGCGTCTGTCGGTGCTCTATGGGCAGAACTACCGCTACACCAATTCCTATGGTCTCGCGAGCTGGCAATTCAACGGGAAGAATGACTATTACGGATACGACTTTCCGATGGTCTACGGTGAGCTGTGGATTCCGCAGGTTGCCCAAGGGCTTATGATCCGCGTGGGCCGCTACATCTCGATTCCGGATATCGAAGCGCAGCTTGCGCCGAACAACATCATGTACACGCACTCGATCAGCTATTCGTGGGACAACTACACCAATACCGGCATCGTCGCCTCATGGCAGCTCTCGAAGAACTGGCTCGTGCAGACGGGCCTCGTCGACGGCACCGAGACGCCACTCTGGCACTACAATTTGAAGATTCCGAATTTGTACGTTCAGGCGGGTAATTCGGATCCTCTTTATCCGGGCAAGACCATGCTGAAGGATCCCGGAAACCAGCCGACAGGCGTATTGTGCGTGCGCTATGAAAGCGACGATGGCAATGACGTGTTCTACCCCTGCCTCGACGGCATCAACAACGGCGATTGGGGCTACAACAACCTTCAGTGGCACGGCTTTACCTATTATCACAAATTCAATGATCACTGGCACATTGACTTCGAGAGCTATTACATGTCGGAAAACAACGTCCCGAATCTCAGGAATTCCGAGGCACTGACGATATTCAACAATGGCGGCACGCCGTTTTCGCCGCAGTACGTGAAATTCAACTCGCCGAACCTGGCGTATTGCGGTAATCCGTCGGTTCTCAGCTGCGGCGTCGAGGCGGTTGGCGTCTTGTCCTACATAAACTACACGCTCGACCCTCTGAACAACTTCACATTCCGGCCCGAATATTACTACGATCCGCAAGGCTGGCGAACGGGCACGAGCGGCTACACGCAATATGTGGAATTCACGCTCGGCTGGCAGCACTGGCTTTCGCCGCAGATCGAATTCCGCCCCGAGGTTTCCTACTGGCGCTCGTTCCATACGCCTGCCTACAATGGCGACCTCTACACCGGAACGCCCGGCAACAAATTCGTCACGACCGAGTTTGCTTCGGACGTGATCGTTCACTTCTGATCGAGCGCGGCGCGAGGCGGTTATTCTGGTGGGGCTCAGCTATCTACCGGCCCTGGCATTAGGCCCGATCATCGAGCATTTGATAATGATGGGCAGTGAGGGCGTGTAGGCTCGACTAGAGCGAGATTCGTCGGAACTGAATCGGGCGGGGGATTCCCAAAAGGCCGCGAGTCAGATTCAAGATGCTGGCTGGAAGGAGGCCAGCATGGATGGTCAGGCCCTATTCTGAGGATTTGCGGGTTC
>Ga0210406_10002828_pt1 | contig 19436 bp, 24 predicted proteins | sample IncBWC30MmetaG_FD_155454 | JGI IMG/M metagenome (GOLD analysis project Ga0210406, IMG submission 155454) | Forest soil microbial communities from Barre Woods Harvard Forest LTER site, Petersham, Massachusetts, United States - Inc-BW-C-30-M | ecosystem: Environmental > Terrestrial > Soil >... | reverse complement strand
GCCGCCGATCATGAAGATGTCGCCATGGGCGAAATTGATCATGCCGACGATGCCATAGACCATGGTGTAGCCGATGGCGATCAGGCCGTAGATCGAGCCAAGCACGAACCCGTTGATGACTTGCTGGGCGAAATAATCCATGCGCTGCCGCTGTTTGAGCATTTTCCGGCAAAGTGACCCGGTTTGCCGTAAAGAAAATGCACGCCTTGACGGTTTTCGCGGCGATGGCTCCCGGCAGCCGGAACGTCGCGTCGTGCCATTTTCTAACAGTGGGAACCCGGGGCGGCAACAGCGCCAGCGGCGGCCAGATGGCGTTGTACATAGGTAGTTTAGGGGAGGGCTTCGCGAAGTTCCTTGCCAGTTCCTTTGGTGTTCCCCGGCCTCAGTCGCACCACGCCGATGCCACGCAAAGACCAAGGTGGAACCAGGTTTGGCCGGAAACCATTCGTGCGACCCCGGCGTTACCCACCGCTACGTTCAACAACGGAGATCCCAAGATGTCCAACCAGAACCAGCCCGGCCAGCAGAACCAGAATCCGGGTCAGAAGCCCGGTCAGCAGCAGGGCGGCGGCGCGAAGCCAGGCCAGCAGCAGCAGGAGAAGCCCGGCCACCAGCAGGATCCGAACCGTCAGGGCCAGACCCCGCAACGGGATCGCTAGTTTTCGGCGGAGATCGAGCGTGTGAGTAGGAAAGTCCCGCCGAAAGGCGGGATTTTTCTTGTTTGGCGGAGTTCGAAGGTGCGCGGCCCTCTCGCCCGGAGGGCATTAAGGTAAACAAAGGGTTTAAATTGCCCGTCGCTGTTTAAGCGCGTTAGCTCGCCGCAGGAATCCGAGGCCTCATCTGACGGCGCGGAACAGCGGGAAGCGACATGGCAAACTGGCGGATCAGCTCACTCAGCGGCGCGATGCTCGCAGCCTATTTCATTCCGACCTGGGCCATGGTCGCCTTCAGGATTGTGATTTCCCCGATCCACGGTTTTTATGAGCGGCCGAATATCTCGGTTGCATTGTTCATCAGCGATCATCTGCAACTGGCCGGGATGGCTACGGTGCGGATGGCGTGGCTGCTCGCGTTGGGCAAGCTGACGGTGGTCGCGTTCTTTGCGATCTTTCTGGTCCTTTTGGCTCGCGCGGTAATCCGCAAGACCGCCGGCGCCGATGAAGCGCTGGCGATAGCGCTTACGATCGGCAGCGTGATCAGTTTTGCCAGTATGGTGATGGCGTCCCAGGTCGGCGAGACCGCGGCTTTGCGGCTGCACGCGACGGAATTGCTGCTGCTCCTCGGCACCGCGATCGTGATGCTGACCGAGCGTCCCGTTCAGGCCGCGCCGCAGATTGAGCGATCGGCCAGCGATCTATCCCTTCAGCAGCCCCAGCTCCTGGATAATCGCTGAGGCTTCCTTGACGGCATGATTGGCGGCGGGCACGCCGCAATAGATCGCCTGCTGCAACAGAATTTCCTTGATATCGTCGGGCGTGAAACCGCCTTCCGTCAGCGCCGCGCGAATGTGCAGGCGAAACTCGTCCCATTGCGCCAGCGCCACCATCGTTCCGATCACCAGCACGCGCCGGGTGCGTTCGTCGAAATGCGGCCGGGTCCAGATCTCGCCCCATGCATAGCGAGTGATCATGTCCTGGAAGTCGGTATTGAAGGCGTTTCGGTTGGTGATCGACTTGTCGACCCAGGCGTTGCCGAGCACCTTGCGGCGCTGGACCATGCCGTCGTCGCGGCGTTGCTGATCGTCCATGATGGATCTCCAACTAGCGTTGCGTCAGGAAGCCGACCACGGCGTCGGTGAACGCGTGCGACTGCTCGATATTGGAAATATGCGCGGCGTCGAGAATCGTGAGGCTGGCGCGCGGAATCTGGCTGCGGATCAGTTCTCCTGCCGCCAGCGGCGTCGCCATGTCGTGACGGCCGGCGATCACCAGCGTCGGACTCTTGATGTTCGGCAACAACGCGCGCTGATCGAGCGTGCTCAGCGCCTCGCAGCAGGCCAGATAGCCTTCGACCGGCGTCGCCAGCAGCATCGCCTTCATCTTCGCCGTCGTCTGCGGATCGCGCTCGCGAAAATCGGCGGTCAGCCAGCCGGCGATCACGGCGTCGGCGACTGCGGCGAGGCCGCCTTCCTTGACCGCCTTGATGCGATTGAGCCAGTTGGTCGGATCGGCATAATAGCAGGCGGTATTGGCGAGAACGATGCGGTCAAAACGCTCCGGCGCGTTGGCCCCCAGCCATTGCCCGACCATGCCGCCCATCGACAGCCCGCACCAATGCACCTTCTCGATATTGAGATCATCGAGAATCGCGAGCACGTCGCGGCCGAAGCGCTCCATCGAATAGGGGGCTGGCGGGACGCCGGATTTGCCATGGCCGCGGCGGTCGTAGCGGATCACGCGAAACAGTTGCGTGAGCGCCTTCATTTGCGGCTCCCACATCTGCAAGGTGCAGCCGAGCGAATTGGACAACATCAAGGTCGGTCCGCCGTCGCGGCCTTCGACCGATACATTGAGCAGGCAACCGTCGGCATCGATCATCGGCATGTCATGTTCCTTGTCATGCGCAGACCAGATCCGCGCGCGTTTACTTTTTATCGAGCGACGCGAGCAGCCGGTCAATCATGGTCTGCGAAACGCCCTGATAGGACATCGGCTCGAACAGGTCTGCAATTTTCTTGGCGTCGAGCTGTTGGGTGACTTTCGGGTCGCCGGCCAGCACGTCGCGCAGGGCTTTTTTCTCGGCGACGGCCTTTTTGCTGGCGGCTTCCACCAGATGATGCGCCTCGCTCTTGCCGAGCTTTTCGGCCAGCGCAAACGTCACGGATTCGGCCATGATCAGCCCGCGTGTGGTGTCGAGATTGGCACGCATCCTGATGACATCGGCTTCCAGGCCTTCGGCGATATCGACGATGGCCGCTAGCGCGCCCGACGTGACCAGCAGCAGGCTCGGCAAGGTCGGCCATTCCGCATGCCATGGCCCGGCGCTGCGTTCGTGATCCTGCACCTGGGCGGCAAGCATCGTCGCCGCCAGGCCGGGCGCCATGGTGGCGGCGCCGAGCGCGCTGGCGGCCGCGACCGGATTGCGTTTATGCGGCATGGTCGACGAGCCGCCACGGCCTTCGCCCGAAGGTTCGAACGCCTCGCCGACATCGGTCTGCATCAGCAGCGATACGTCGCGGGCGATCTTGCCGCAGGTGCCCGCGATAATCGCGAGCACCGAGGCTGCCTCGGCGAAGCGATCGCGATGGGTGTGCCAGGGCGCGTCGGGCAGCGGCAGATCAAGCTCCTGCGCGAGCTTCTCGGCGACGCGCAAGCCGTTATCGCCGAGCGCGGCCAGTGTCCCCGCGGCGCCGCCGAACTGCAGCGCCAGCGCCTCGCTGCGTAACCTCTGTAGCCGCGTGCGCGAGCGGTCGAGCGCGGCGGCATATTCCGCCAGCTTCAGCCCGAACGGAATCGGCAGCGCATGCTGCAGCCAGGTGCGCCCCACCATCGCGGTATGGCGATGGGTTCGCGCCTGGCGGGCAAAGCCGGCGATGGCGCGGTCGATATCGGACAATAGCGCATCGATCGCGGCGCGCAGGGTCAGCATTGCTGCGGTATCGATCACGTCCTGGCTGGTGGCGCCCCAATGCACGTAGCGCGCGGCTTCTGCGTCGGTCTTGGCGACGGCAGCGGTCAGCAGCTTGACGAGGGGAATCGCGAGATTGCCGGATTTAGTCGCGGCTTGCGCCAGCGCGGCCAGATCGAACGCCCGGGCGTTGCAGGCTTGCTCGATCGGGGCGGGCGCGCCGGCCGGGATCACGCCGGCGGCGGCTTCGGCGCGCGCCAGCGCGGCCTCGAAATCGAGCATGTACTGGAGATAGGCGACATCGTCGCAGATGGCGCGCATGGCAGCGCTCGACAGCATCGGCGCGTGCAAAGGCGAGAGGGCAGTACTCATGATGCGCGCGACCTAACCATCCTCTCATACCTCTGCCAACCCCGCAGGCCCGGCGCAAGTAGACCGGCCGCGTGCTGCAGCTGCGAATATGCATCGCACCCGGCACAGCGATCCCCTTTCATTTAGCCGTTCTGTGCTTTACTTGGGGTTTGGTACCGGCGCCGGGGCGCCAAGGCGTCAAAACGCGTTTTCAGGAGACGAATCACATGGCCATGACAATGAACGGCGAGGTCCAGCTTGCGGCGCCGCGTGAGGCCGTGTGGGCCAAATTGAACGATCCCGAAGTGCTCAAGGCCTGCATTCCCGGCTGCGAGGAACTGGAAAAAACCGAGGACAACGGCTTTCGCGCCACCGCCAAAATGAAGGTCGGGCCGGTCTCCGCCCGCTTCAAGGGCAAGGTCACGCTGAGCGATCTCGACCCGCCCAACGGCTACAAGATTTCGGGCGAGGGCGAGGGCGGTGTCGCCGGCTTCGCCAAGGGCGGTGCCACCGTGGCGCTGGCCGAGAAGGATGGTGGCACCCTGCTGAGCTATAATGTCGAGGCGCAAATCGGTGGCAAGCTCGCCCAGCTCGGGCAGCGGCTGATCAACGGTTCGGCCAAGAAACTGGCCGATGAATTTTTCGCGAATTTCGCCAAGGTGGTGCAGAGCTAGTGCTGAAAGCAGGCTAGTCGTAAAGGCTGATCTGCAGGTCAACTCCCCCTGAGGTCACATCGGGCCATGCCGCAGGTGAGGTTGCTCATTACCGGGATGGCCCATATTATGGCTTTGGAATGATTTTAATCGACTGTTCCGCCGATATGCGGCGGCGCAGATGAAGAGAGTGCTGAATGGCCAAGATTTCTCTGATCGTGAACGGCAACCCGGTTAACGCCAATGTCGATCCCCGTACCCTGTTAGTCCAGTTTCTGCGCGAAAACCTGCGGCTGACCGGTACCCATGTCGGCTGTGACACCTCGCAATGCGGTGCCTGTGTCGTGCATCTCGACGGCAAGGCGGTCAAATCCTGCACCACGCTGGCGGTGATGGCGGACGGTCACGAGGTCAGGACGATCGAGGGGCTGGCCGCCGACGGCGCGCCGCTGCATCCGATGCAGGAAGCCTTCCGTGAGCATCACGGACTGCAATGCGGCTTCTGCACGCCCGGCATGATCATGACCGCGGTCGATCTGGTTCAGCGCAAGGGGCACGACCTCTCGGACCATGTCATCCGCGAAGAGCTCGAAGGCAATCTGTGCCGCTGCACCGGCTACCAGAACATCGTTCTATCGATCGCGGCCGGCGCCAAGGCGATGGCCAAATAGGGCTGTAGCTAACCAAGGTTTGGTGAAATCGGATCTCGCGTCATTTTCAAGTGCCGCATATGGCGGTCGGGAATACCTCATGTACGAATTCAAATATCATCGTCCGGCGACTGTCAGGCAGGCCGCCAATCTGCTGATCAAGAATGAAGACGCCAAGCTGATCGCCGGCGGCCATACGCTGGTGCCGGTGATGAAGCAGCGGCTGGCGAGCCCGCCCCATCTGGTCGATCTCTCCCACATCGAGGGCCTCGACGGCATCGAGATGAAGGGCCGCGCGCTGGTGATCGGCGCCACCGCCAGGCACGCCGAGGTGGCGACATCGGCGATCGTCGGCGAAGCCATCCCGGCGCTGGCCGAACTCGCCGGCCTGATCGGCGATCCCGCGGTGCGCCACAAGGGCACTATTGGCGGTTCGCTGGCCAACAACGATCCGACCGCCGATTATCCGGCCGCCTGCCTCGCGCTCGGCGCCACCATCGTTACCAACAAGCGGCGTTTGAAGCCGGAAGAATTCTTCCAGGGCCTGTTCACGACCGCGCTCGAGAGCGATGAGATCATCACCAGGGTGATGTTCCCGGTACCGAAGAAGGCCGCCTACATCAAATTCCGCAACCAGGCCTCGCGCTACGCGCTGGTCGGGGTGTTCGTCGCCAAGCGGCCGTCGGATGTGCGCGTCGCCGTGACCGGGGCCGGCTCGGATGGCGTGTTTCGTGTGACCGCGTTCGAAGAGGCGCTGAAGAAGCGCTTCTCGCCGAAGGCGCTCGAAGGTTTGACGGTGCCCGCGGATGGCTTGAACAGCGATCTGCACGGCAGTGCCGAATATCGTGCCCATCTGATCGGGGTGCTGGCGCGTCGTGCGGTCGAAGCCGCGACCGCCAAGGCGTGACGCTGATTACGGATTCATCAAGATTGGTTCTTGCAGATTGGTTCTTGCCATGAGTGCATCGGCGTTACCCACTTCCGTCGATGCGATGCTCGAACTCCTGACGTCGCGCGGCTATCTTGCGGAACGTTCGCTGGCGACGGTGGCTTATCTGTCGCTGCGGATGGGCCGGCCGCTGTTCCTCGAAGGCGAGGCGGGCGTCGGCAAGACTGAAATTGCAAAAGTGCTGTCGGCGGCGCTCGGGCGAAAGCTGATCCGCCTGCAATGCTACGAAGGCCTCGACGTCGCTTCCGCGGTCTATGAATGGAACAGCGCGTCGCAGATGATCGCCATCCGGCTGGCGGAAGCGGTTGGCGACGCCGATCGCGACCAGCTCTCCAGCGACATCTTCGCCGAACGCTACCTGATCAAGCGGCCGCTGCTGCAGGCGCTGGAGCCGGATACAGCGGGCGCGCCGGTGCTGCTGATCGACGAACTCGACCGCGCCGATGAAGCGTTCGAGGCGTATCTTCTGGAGATCCTCAGCGACTTCCAGGTCACGATCCCGGAATTCGGCACGGTGAAGGCGCCGGCACCGCCGATCGTAATCGTCACCTCGAACCGCACCCGCGAAATTCACGACGCGCTGAAGCGCCGCTGCCTCTATCACTGGGTCGATTATCCCTCGGCCGAGCGCGAGCTGGCGATCGTGAAATCGCGCGTGCCCAATATCTCCGCGAAACTCTCGCAACAGGTCGTGCGTTTCGTGCAGGCGCTGCGCGATCAGGATTTCTACAAATCGCCCGGGGTTGCCGAGACCATCGACTGGGCCACCGCGCTGACCGAACTCGACGCCCGCTCGCTGACCCCGCAAATGGTCGGCGACACGCTCGGCGCGCTATTGAAATACCAGGACGACATCGCGCGGATGCAGGGCGACGGCTTGCAAAAGGTTTTGAAGGAAGCGACGAGCGAAAGTTAGAGTTGTTCGTCATTCCGGGACGACGCGTCAGCGTCGGACCCGGAATCTCGAGATTCCGGGTTCGTGCTTCGCACGCCCCGGAATGACCGGAGCCTGGATGGCAAACATGCCCATCAACCACCTCACGCCACCGACCGGCCAAATGGCCGACAATGTCATAGGCTTTGCCCGCGCATTGCGGGCAGCCGGGCTGCCGGTCGGGCCGGGTGCGGTGATCGACGCGCTGAATGCGCTGCAGGTGATCGAGATTGGCCATCGCGGCGACGTCTACACCACGCTGGAAGCGATCTTCGTCAAACGCCACGAGCATGCGCTGATTTTCGAGCAGGCTTTTGACCTGTTTTTCCGCGCGGCCGAGGACTGGAAGCACATGCTGGATTCGGTGCCGCTGCCCGACCAGGCCAGGAAGAAGCCGGCGCCGGCCTCGCGCCGGGTGCAGGAGGCGCTGGCGCAGCCCTCGGTCACCGAGGCCCCGCAGGCTCAGGAGCAGGAACTCAAGCTCTCGGTGTCCGACAAGGAAGTGCTGCAAAAGAAGGATTTCGCGCAGATGAGCGCGGCCGAGATCGCGCAGGTCACGCGCGCGATCGCGCAGATGCGGTTGCCGCAGGCCCAATTACGCACCCGCCGCTATCAGCCGGATGCGCGAGGCTTGCGGCTCGATATGCGGCGCACCCTGCGCGGCAGCCTGCGCACCGGCGGCGATATCATCGACATCCATCGGCTGGGACTGATCGACAAGCCGGCCCCGATCGTGGCGCTGCTGGATATTTCGGGCTCGATGAGTGAGTACACCCGCCTGTTCCTGCATTTCCTGCATGCCATCACCGATGCCCGCAAGCGGGTCTCTGTGTTTCTGTTCGGCACCCGGCTGACCAATGTGACGCGGGCGCTGCGGGCGCGCGATCCCGACGAGGCACTGGCGAGCTGCAGCTCGACGGTGGAGGACTGGGCCGGCGGTACCCGCATCTCCGGCTCACTCCATACCTTCAACAAGCTCTGGGGCCGGCGCGTGCTCGGGCAGGGCGCGATCGTATTGCTGATTTCCGACGGGCTGGAGCGCGAGGCCGACGCCAAACTGGCGTTCGAGATGGACCGGCTGCACCGATCCTGCCGCCGCCTGATCTGGCTCAACCCGCTGTTGCGCTATGGCGGCTTCGAGCCGAAGGCGCAGGGCATCAAAATGATGTTGCCCCACGTTGACGAATTCCGCCCGGTACATAATTTGAGTTCAATCGAAGGGCTGATTGCCGCACTATCGTCGGCGATACCGCCGCACCACCGCAGCGCGATCCGTCCCGCAGCTTGAAAGAGGCTCCCATGGCCACCACGCTCAATCGTGACGAAGACATCCTGCAGGCGGCCGAGGACTGGCAAAAGGCCGGCCACGGCGTGGCGCTGGCGACCGTGGTCGAGACCTGGGGTTCGGCACCGCGGCCGGCGGGCTCGAGCCTCGTCATCAATGATGACGGCACCTTCCTGGGTTCGGTCTCCGGCGGCTGCGTCGAGGGCGCCGTGGTCACCGAGGCGCTGGATGTAATTTCGAGCGGCGAACCCAAGATGCTGGAGTTTGGCGTGGCCGATGAGACCGCCTGGAATGTCGGTCTGTCCTGCGGCGGCACCATCCGGGTGTTCGTCGAGAAAGTTGGCCAGCCGTGAAGAGCGAGACACTCAGGGAACTCAATGCCGAGCGTGCCGCCCGCCGTCCGGTGATCGTGGTACTCGACACCGCCAATGGCGACCAGCGCCTGGTCAAGGCCAAAGATATTCCCACCGATCCCCTGCGAGCCGAACTGTCAAAGCAGTTGCGCATGGGCAAGAGCGGCACGGTCGAGGCCGGCGGCAAGAAACTGTTTCTCAACGTCTATGCGCCGACCGCGCGGCTCGTCATCATCGGCGCAGTTCATATCAGCCAGGCGCTGGCGCCACTGGCGCGCTCGCTCGATTACGACGTGACGGTGGTGGATCCGCGCACGGCGTTCGCAAGCCCGGAGCGATTTCCCGATGTGCCGCTGATCGCCGAATGGCCCGATGTGGCGCTGCCCCCGCTCAATGTCGATCACTACACGGCGTTCGTCGCGGTGACGCATGATCCCAAGATCGACGATCCCGCGCTGCTGCACGCGTTCGACCGCGACTGCTTCTATATCGGCGCACTGGGCTCGCGGAAAACCCACGCCAAGCGCGGCGACCGGCTAAAGGCGCAGGGCGCCTCCGACGCCGACATCGCGCGGATCCACGCACCGATCGGGCTGAATATCGGGGCGGTGTCGCCATCGGAAATCGCGGTCGCGATCATGGCCGAGATCACCGCGACGCTGCGCATGCCGAAGGAATTGGCGAAAGAGAACGCGGCATGAAGTTTGGCCCCGCCAGTCCGGCCGACGCGGTTGGTGGCGTCACCGTTCATACGCTACGCCAGGGATCGCTGGTGCTGAAGAAGGGGACGACAATCGGCCCGGCCGAAGTCGAGGCGCTCAACAAAGCCGGCGTCAAGGACGTCGTTGTGGTCCGGCTCGAGGATGGTGACGTGTCCGAGGACGTCGCCGCCGGCGGCATCGCGCAGGCCATTGCCGGCGATGGCGTCGATGTCGAGCGCGCCTTTACCGGGCGTTCCAATCTGTTCGCGGCGCGCGCCGGCGTGCTGGTGGTCGATCGCGCGGCGGTCGACGACATCAACCGTGTCGATGAAGCCATTACGTTTGCGACGTTGCCGGCCTTCAAGGCGGTTGTACCCGGCGAGATGATCGCAACCGTCAAGATCGTGCCGTTCGGGATCGAATCGACGCTGTGCGAAAGGGCGGTGGCGGCGGCGAAGACCGGCCGCATGAGCGTGGCGCCCTACAAGATCAAGCGGGTCGGTATTGTCTCGACCTTGCTGCCCGGCCTCGCGCCGAAAGTGATCGAGAAGACCCTGCGGGTCACCGCCGATCGGTTGGCGCCGGCGGGTGCCACCATCATTGCCGAGCGTCGCGTGCCGCATGACGAGACGGCGCTGGCGGCGTCGATCAAGGAACTGCTCGGCCTCGGTGCCGAACTGGTGATCGTGTTTGGCGCGTCGGCGATTGCCGACCGCCGCGACGTGATTCCAGCCGCGCTCGAAGAGGTTGGCGGCGAGATCGAGCATTTCGGCATGCCGGTCGATCCCGGCAACCTGCTGTTGATCGGCAATGCCGGCGGCATCCCGGTGCTGGGTGCGCCCGGTTGTGCGCGCTCTCCGGTTGAGAACGGGTTTGATTGGGTGCTGACGCGGCTGTTGGCGGGCCTCAAGGTGACACGCGCGGATCTGACCGGCATGGGCGTCGGCGGACTATTGATGGAGATCGTCAGCAGGCCGCAACCGCGCAAGCCGATGGGTCCGGAAGGCAACCGCAATGTTGCGGCGGTGATCCTCGCTGCCGGGCGATCGACCCGGATGGGCGGCCCCAACAAGCTGCTGGCCGAACTGTCCGGCAAGCCGCTGGTGCGGATCGTGACCGAGCAGGCCCTCGCATCCGGCGCATCCGGCGTGATCGTGGTGACCGGACATCAGGCCGCGGAAGTCGAGAAGGCGCTGGCCGGCTTGAAGGTAAAATTCGTCCGCAATCCGGATTTCGCCGCGGGATTGGCGAGCTCGGTCAAGTCGGGCATCGCGGCGGTGCCCGCCAACGCCGACGGTGCGGTGGTGTGCCTCGGCGACATGCCATTAATCGATGCGCGCCTGATCGACCGGCTGATCGAGGCGTTCGCGCCGGATCGCGGTAACCTGATCGCGGTGCCCGTCAGCGACGGCCGGCGCGGTAATCCGGTGCTGTGGTCGCGGCGGTTCTTCGATGAATTGATGACGCTCGACGGCGATATTGGCGCCCGGCATCTGATCGCCAAGCATAACCAGGCGGTGGCCGAAGTGCCGGTCGAGGGCCATGGCGCGTTTCTCGATATCGATACGCCCGAAGCGCTGGCCGCCGCCCGGCAGGGGCAGCGTCAACCGGAACGGTTGTCGTAAGGAGCAGGCCGTAGAGTGGGCAAAGGCGCGTTAGTGTACCCGCCCTGCAAAGCGTCGCGCTTGCGCTTTTTTCAATCTCCCGTTCACCAAGTGGAAACGCCCCTGCGCTAGGTTTTGCAGCGGATGACCTCGGGGGAGGGACTTTTGACGTCTTTTACTAAACTGCAGCGCCGCGCGATGATGGTTTTCGCGCTGACTTTGGCGCTGGCCGGAACGCGCTTCGTTACGGAATCCTGGGCTGCCGGTGCATTCGCGATCGGCAAATGCGGCGCCTATGGCCAGGCTTTTGACTATGCCGGCGAAGCCGGTGCACGCGCTGCGGCGCTCAAGCAGTGCAGGGGCGAGTGCACGACGTTGACCATGAAGCGTGCGTGCGCGGCGCTGTCGATCGACATGACCAACCCCTGCGGCGCCCATGGCTATGCGGTGGAGTCGAAGATATCGACTACGCTCAACACCGCAACGCGCAAATGCTACGAATTCGGCGGCAAGGAATGCGTGATCCGCGCCTGGGCCTGCGACGCCAGGGGCTAGCTTTTCCAACGAGAGTTGATGTTTATTGATCGTCATTTCGGGCGCGCGAAGCGCGAACCCGAGATCTCGCGATTCCCCGATGCGCAATTGCGCTTCTCGGGTCTGGTCCTTCAGACCATCCCGGAATGACATCATCCACTCGGAGTCATCAATGCAATTCGATACCAAGATCGCGGTCGTGATCCGGACCGACCTCGAAGCGTGGCAGAAGCTGAATGTCGCTGCATTCCTGACCAGCGGCATCGCGGCGGCGTTTCCGGAATGCATCGGAGAGCCCTATGAAGACGGCTCGGGCACCAGATATCTCTCGTTGATCGGCCAGCCGATCCTGATCTACGGCGCGGATCGGTTGGCGCTTTCCCGCGCGCTGGAACGGGCGCTGGCGCGCAACGTCAATCCTGCCGTCTATACCGAGGAGATGTTCAAGACCACGCACGACGCCGCCAACCGCGAAGCGGTCAAGGCCGTGATCCGGGCCGAGCTCAATCTGGTTGGGCTTGCCATGCGCGCCGAGCGCAAGGTAATCGACAAGATCGTCGATGGATTGAAGTTTCATAGCTAGCCGGGTTTTCGATAACGCCACCTGCCAGGGGCCAACCGTGTCCAGCCAACGAGACCGCGCGAATGAGCTGCTGCGACGCTTTCTCCGGCGCAAGGATCATACGGCTGTTCTGGCTCAGTTTCGCGACGCGCTGACCCGCGAAATCCTGCTGACCGAGCGGTTGCGCGTCAAAGCCGTCATCATCACGGTTACGCTGCTTGTCGCAATCGCGACCGTGCTTCACTTCGCCGCGCCGTCGGTGTTCTCCCGCATCTCGAACCGCCGGTTCGATCTCGTTTCGCTCTATCTGGTCTATGTGCCGTTTTTGCTGCTCGAGGTCATGGTGCTGTATCTGGTGAGCTGGCGGCTGGCGACGCACAGCAAAGTACCGATGGCGCGACGCTATATCTCTGCGCTGGTCGAAATCAGCATTCCCACCTTTGTGCTGTATCTGCATATGAACTGGATGGGATCGGCGCACGCGCTGGGATTTGCCGCGCCGCTGGGCTATTTCCTTTTCATCGTGCTATCAACGCTGCGGCTCGATTTCTGGCTGTCCACGTTTACGGGATTCGCCGCCGCCGCGCAGCTTTTCGCGATGGCGATGCTTTATCGGCCGCCGGGGTTTGCGGGCGAGCCCGCCTCCGACCTCGGCTACGAACTCAGCCGCTGCTTCATGTTTCTGATCGGGGGCATTCTGGCGGGTGCGGTCGGTGTTCAACTGCGGCATCAATTCGAAGCCAGCATCGCGGCGGCTACGGCGCGCGACCGCGTCACCAACCTGTTCGGCCAGCATGTCTCGCCCGAAGTGGTCGAGCGGCTGCTGGTGGAGGGCGCGGATAGATCCAGCGACCTTCGCCGCGTCGCCGTGATGTTCGTCGATTTTCGCAGCTTTACCGCGGGCGCAAGGGTGCGGACACCGCAGGAGGTCGTCGAACGCCTTGATGGCGCCTTCGCGGTCCTGGTCGACATTCTTGATCGTCACGGCGGCATCGTGAACAAGTTTCTCGGCGATGGATTCCTGGCGCTGTTCGGCGCGCCGATCGAGGCGCCTGACTGCGCGCAGCACGCCGTGGCCGCGGCGCGCGAGATGCTGGTTGCAATGGAAGAGGTCAACAAGGCCAGCGATTGGCCGTTGCGGATCGGCATCGGCATCCACTTCGGCGAGGTCGTCGTCGGCAATATCGGGTCGCCACGGCGCAAGGAATATACCGTGATTGGCGACACCGTGAATTTCGCGTCGCGGCTTGAATCGCTCAACAAGGAATTCAATTCGCAACTGCTGATTTCGTCCGCGGTCTGCGATGCGCTCGGGGACGCCGCTCGCGACGCGGTCTCGCTCGGCGAGGTCGCGGTCAAGGGGTACGACAGGCCGATGGCCGTGTGGCAGCTGGGATAGAGAAACCTGACCGGCCCGCGCTTGACGGACCGATCCGCGCATGCACTGTTTTTCCAAAATTCGGAGGGCATCAGATGCAGCGGCGTTACATCACCGTGGACGTTTTCACCGGTCGCGCTTTTGGCGGCAATCCCCTTGCGGTGGTCCTCGATGCCGCCGGGCTCTCGACAGCACAGATGCAGGCCATCGCCACCGAATTCAATTATTCCGAGACGACTTTCGTTCTGCCGGCGGGCGATCCCGCCCACGATGCGCAGGTCCGCATCTTCACCGTGCGCTCGGAAATCCCGTTCGCCGGGCATCCCAATGTCGGCACGGCGTTTGTGCTGGCGGCGCAGGCCGGCAAGCCGCCGGCACGGCTGTTGTTTGAGGAGAAGGCCGGCCTCGTGCCGGTCGAGATCCTGGCGCAGGATGGCAAACCCGTCGGCGCCGAACTCACCGCGCCGCAACCGCTGAAGCGCCTGACGCAGTTCAGCGCCGAGCAGGCGGCGGCCTGCGCCTCGCTGTCGGCAGCCGATATCAAAACCGATCGGCACCCGCCGCAGATCGTCTCGGTCGGGCTGCCGTTTCTGGTGATGGAAGTGGCGACGCGGGAAGCGTTACGGCGCGCCAAGCCGGACGCGGCGGCATTTGCGCGGACGTTCCCGTGCGATGGCAGTGACGCGGTCTATTTCTATACACGCGACGTGCCGCCGAACGAGAAGCCGTGCGATCTACAGGCGCGGATGTTTCATCCGGGATCGAGCGGCCTCTCCGAAGACCCCGCCACCGGGAGCGCCACCGCAGCGGCCGCGGCGCTGCTGGCTGATTTGTCCGGCGAGCAGGATGCCGAACTGTCGCTGCGCATCGGGCAGGGCGTCGATATCGGACGGCCGAGCCTGCTGCTGACCCGCGTTCGCAAACAGGCTGGCGCGATCGTGTCAGCCCATGTCGGCGGGCGCTGCGTGCCGATGATGGAAGGAACGTTTCGGCTGGCGGGAGCCGAGTAGGGGAGTTCCCTCTCCATCGCAACGATGAGAACTAGACTTGCGGCGCGACCAAATTCTCGATCTTCACCCCCTCGCGGTCCTCGATGATCTCGGCGATCCATTGCCGGTGGCAATGGGCGTGATCGCGCTCGTAGCAGAGGATACAGACCGGGCCGGATTTCTTCACCAGCGCTGACAGCTCATCCAGCTCTTCCCTGGCCTGCGCCGTCTTCAGATGCGCGGCATAGATCTTGTGCAGCACGCCAAAATTGCCGCTGCGCGCGGCCTCGCGGCCGCTCTTCGGCGTGCCCAGCCCGCGCAGATGCAGATAGGAAATGCCGCGCTCGTCGAGCCCGGCGGCCAACTGGTTCTTGGAAAAGCCGGGGCGGCGCGATGATGCCACCGCGCGCACATCGACCAGCAGTTTGACACCGGCTGCCTCGAGTTCGTCAAGCACCGACTTTGCGGGCGTCTGCTCGTAGCCGATGGTGAAAAATTTTTTGGCCCTGGCCATTGCGGCCTCCGCTTACTTCGGGATCATGCTTATTTCACGCGTTCGATCAATTCCATCGCACCGGCCGGGGCGCGCACCTTGCCTTCGTGGATCACGTAAGCGAACACATCGCGCGGTGTTTTCTTTGGCGCTGTTTTGTCGACACGCGGAAGGTCGTCCGGCTCGCCGCCGTCGGCCCAGGCCTGAAACCGTTTCGCCCAGGCGTCGAGTTGCTTGGGCGGATAGCAGGTTTTCAGGTTGTCATCGCCCTTCTGCAGCCGCGCATAGACGAAATCGCTCGCGACATCCGCAATCGCCGGATATTTACCGTGCTCGGCGAACACCACGGGCGTTTCGAACTGGCGCAGCAGCGTGATGAATTCAGGCGTGCAGAAACTGTCGTGGCGCACCTCCACCACATGACGCAGCGCGCGGCCTTCGAGCTTGCGCGGCAGCAATTCGAGAAACTTGCCGAAATCGGCTCCGTCGAACTTCTTGGTCGGTGCGAACTGCCACAACACCGGACCGAGCCGGTCGCCCAGTTCGAGTACGCCGGAATCATAAAACCGCTTTACGGAATCGCCGGCTTCCGCGAGCACCCGCCGGTTGGTGGCGAAGCGCGGTCCCTTCAGCGAGAACACAAAGCCGTCCGGCACCTCGCGGGCCCATTTGCGGAAGCTTTCCGGCTTCTGCGAGCCGTAATAGGTGCCGTTGATCTCGATCGAGGTCAGTTTCGACGCGGCATATTCCAGCTCCTTCGCCTGCGTCAGCTTCTCCGGATAGAACACCCCGCGCCACGGCGCGAAGGTCCAGCCGCCGATCCCGATATAGATGTTGCCGGTCTTTGCGGCGGCCTTCGGGGTCTTGCTCACTTGCGGGCTCGTTTGCTGGAGAGGGGCAGGGGGCGGACGCCGAGCCTAATCAAATCGGCCGCCATTGACCAGTTGGTGCGTGACGCGTCCGCGCTGCAGCATGCGCTGGAAGAATTCTGATCGGAGCCCGCGCGCTTAATTATTACAGGCAAGTGACGTCGGCTCCTTCAAATGTGAAGATCCGACACCGGCTCTTGAGCGCAACTAAATGCGATCGCGGCTATTGTCACGGCGTCTGATGGAGCAACAACTCCCAAGCCGGATGGCATGTCACATGATGATGGACCCGTGCAATTTCCAGCTGCCCCTCTTTTGTCTGCTCTGGAAGGCCGCGCCCAATATTCTCTGGAGCCTGGGCGGCGCGCATAACCAGTTCCTGCAGGTGAGGCGGGATAACCCGGCCATCATGGCCGCGAGGCTCTCGTTGATGGCGTTGCTTGGCGGCTACCGCGGCAGGCGGCGGACATCCCGGCAGATCGATACCAAGCAGGTGGACAGCCTCGCGCGTCTCGACTATCGCACGCCGCAATAGCAGCCAGCGCCAGCTGTTCAGGTCACCGCGATCGCCACCGGCGGAGTTTCACCGTCGAGCCAATCCTGCTCGTCGGCCAGCGACAGCCAGGCGTCTTCCATGCGCTTGTAGCGCAGATAGGTCGGATGATCGGTAGCGCGTTCCGCCAATCGCTGACAATTTTCAGCGTTTTCGCGGAAATGGTCGGACTGCTTCATGGCTTCCTCCTGCCCTAAAGGTAAGCGCCAAGCCAACATAACCAACAACATCAGACGATGAAATGTTCGTAACGTCGCAGGTTCCCGCGAATGCCGATGAAACAACCGCCGCCTACCTTACGGGCCGCGCGGGTTCCGGATAGGATGCGAAAAAAGGAGAGCGAAATGCGAATATTTATCGTGGCGGCGGTGATGTTGAGTGCGACAGCCGCGATCGCCGACGAGGTGGATGATGCGCATCGGCTGGCGATCAAGGGGCGCGATACCTACTGGAGCTGCCTGGCCCAGGAATATTCGCAGGATAGCAACAAGAACATGTCGGGTTCCGATTTCACCAGTCATATCGCCGATGTCTGTCCGTCCGAGCGGCAGAATTTCCGGGTGTCGCTGGTGGATTATCTCTCGCGGCAATTTCCCAGCGTCGATGCGGGAGACCCCATGACGACGGCCAACAAGGCGATCGCGATGGCGCAGAAGGATGTCGTGACGGCTTTCATCAAGCACAAGCAAGCGTCGAAGTAGGGCGGCTGGGAACCCGCGGACAGGGCCGCCCCCCTTGCGGAACGCGTCGGGTGTTCCTATCTAGTGTCCAACGGCGACGTTGATGCTTGATAGCTCCGGCGCTGGAACGACCACGGAATAGCTCGGTTGCGCCGGATGTACGCGCGCCCTCTGTTCGTGGTCGTTGGCATTTTTGGGCCCTTTTGGCCTGTTTTGAACACCCTTACCCCCTGTTTTCGACCGGTTGGAGCCGCCCCTGGCCTTGCCGCGCCTTGGCAGCGAGGGGGGCTGCGGATATACGCTGGCGCCATGAATCAAGCCATCAGACCCGGCCCCGAAATCCCGCCGCAGGCAGCCCTTGCGCCGCAATTGTCGGTTGTCGTCCCCACCTTCAACGAGCGCGACAACGTCACCGCGCTGTTCCGCAAGCTGGAAACCGCACTCGCGGGCCTGGCCTGGGAGGTCATCTTTGTCGATGACAATTCCCCCGATGGCACCTGGGACGTGCTGCGCGGCCTCGCGCGCCAGGACACCCGCGTGCGCTGCATCCGGCGGATCGGACGGCGCGGCCTGTCCGGCGCCTGCATCGAGGGCATCCTGGCCTCCAGCGCGCCGTGCGCGGCGGTGATGGATGCCGATCTGCAGCACGACGAGGCGCAGCTGCCGAAGATGCTGGCGCTGCTGCAGGCCGGCAAGGTCGATCTTGTGGTCGGCAGCCGCTACATCGAGGGCGGCAGTGCCGATAGTTTCAACAAGGGACGCGCCGGCGCCAGCGCGCTCGCGACCGAGGTTGCCAGGCGCGTGCTGCGGGTCAAGATCGCCGATCCGATGAGCGGCTTCTTCATGATCCGCCGCGACCGCTTCGAGCAATTGGCGCCGCAGCTCTCGACCCAGGGCTTCAAGATTCTGCTCGATGTCGTCGCCACCGCGCGCGGCGAATTGCGGATACAGGAGATCCCCTATAGCTTCGGTTCGCGGCTGCATGGCGAAAGCAAGCTGGATTCCATGGTGGCGCTGGATTTCCTGGGCCTGGTGCTGGCGAAGCTGACCCACGACGTGGTGTCGCTGCGCTTCCTGCTGTTCGCGATGGTCGGATCGATCGGCGTGTTCGTGCATTTTGCGACGCTGTACGTCGTGCTGAAGGGCCTTCATCAGCCGTTCGCGGTGGCCCAGGGCTGCGCCGCGGTGCTCGCGATGACCAGCAATTTCGTGCTCAACAACTTTCTCACCTATCGCGACCAGCGGCTGAAGGGCTTTGCGATCCTGCGTGGCCTGGTGCTGTTTTATCTCGTCTGCGGCGTTGGCCTGGCCGCCAATGTCGGTGTCGCGTTCTCGGTCTATGCCCAGGAGCCGATCTGGTGGCTTGCGGGTGCGGCCGGCGCGCTGATGGGCGTGGTGTGGAACTACGCGATGTCCGGACTGTTCGTCTGGCGCAAGCGATGATGCTGCGATGAGCCCGCCGGATGCGCGGCTCGTCCGCACCACGGCGCTGACTGTTCTGGCGCTGGTGGTGTTACGGCTCGGCGCGGCGGCCCTCACGCCGCTGACCTTCGACGAAGCCTATTACTGGATGTGGTCGAAGCATCTGGCCGGCGGCTATTACGATCACCCGCCGATGGTGGCGGTGGTGATCCGTCTCGGCACCATGCTCGCCGGCGATACCGAACTCGGGGTGCGGCTGGTCTCGATCCTGCTGGCACTGCCGATGAGCTGGGCGGTGTATCGCACAGCCGAAATCCTGTTCGGCGCTCAGCGGGTGGCCGCGACCGCGGCCATTCTGCTCAACGTCACCCTGATGGCAGCGGTCGGCACCATGATCGTGACGCCTGACGCGCCGCTCTTGGTCGCCTCATGCTTCGTGCTGTTCTCTCTCGCCAAGGTGCTGGAGACCGGGCAAGGCGCATGGTGGCTCGTGGTCGGCGCCGCTGTCGGCGCGGCCTTGTTGTCCAAATACACCGCGCTGTTCTTCGGCCCGGCGATTGTGATCTGGCTTTTGAGCGCCCCGAAATTGCGGCGCTGGCTGCTTTCGCCCTGGCTTTATCTTGGCGGCCTAGTCGCGCTTGCGATCTTTGCGCCGGTCATCCTCTGGAACGACGATCACCAATGGGTCTCCTTCATCAAGCAGATCGGTCGCGCCCGGATTGAGGATTTCCACCCCGCTTTCGTCGGCGAATTGATTCCGACCCAGGTCGCGTTTGCAACACCGCTGGTATTCATCCTCGGCGCGATGGGGTTGTATGCGCTGTTGACGCGCGACGCCGGCGCGTCCGCGGCGCGCATCCTGATCAATGCGATTTTCTGGACCATCGTTTGGTATTTCGTCTGGCATTC
>Ga0210406_10002825_pt1 | contig 19441 bp, 16 predicted proteins | sample IncBWC30MmetaG_FD_155454 | JGI IMG/M metagenome (GOLD analysis project Ga0210406, IMG submission 155454) | Forest soil microbial communities from Barre Woods Harvard Forest LTER site, Petersham, Massachusetts, United States - Inc-BW-C-30-M | ecosystem: Environmental > Terrestrial > Soil >... | reverse complement strand
CAAAGCAAGCAAAGATTCAGAGGCAGGCGTCCTCCCCAGCACCGAACTCCTCGCCAACATGGGCAAGTTCAACGAAGAACTCGTCAAAGCAGGCGTAATGCTCGCCGGCGAAGGCCTCAAGCCCAGCTCCGCAGGCAAGCGCGTCACCTTCACTGCGGGCAAACCTACCATCACCGACGGCCCCTTCGCCGAAACGAAAGAGCTCGTCGCCGGCTTCTGGATATGGCAGGTCCGTTCCATCGAAGAGGCCGTCGAATGGCTCAAGCGCAGCCCCTTCGGTCCCGGCGCCGAGGTCGAAATCCGCCCCGTCTACGAAGCCGAAGACTTTGGCTCGCAGATGACCACGGAGCTCATGGAACAGGACCAGCGCCTCCGCCGTCAGGTCAGCCAAAAAAAATAAACCGAAAATTTCAATCCCGCGTCGATCTCATGCAACTCCATTCGACACATTCACAGAGCAACCCCTTCAGTCCGGCCAAAACCGCACCGAGAGCAGTCATCCAAAAAAATCAAGGAGAAACAACATGCGATTTCTATGCCTCTACAAACCCGCCAAACCCGAGGGCACACCTCCCAGACAGGAGGAGATGGCCGAAATGGGAAAACTGATCGAAGAGTCCTTCAAATCCGGCATCCTCCTCGCCACCGAAGGCTGTCTGCCCACGCCACTCGGCGCGCGCATCCGCAGGACCAACGGCCAATTCAAAGTCACCGACGGCCCCTTCGCCGAGGCGAAGGAGATCGTCGGCGGCTTCGCCCTGATCCATACAAAGTCCAAAGACGAGGCCGTGGCCTTTACCAAACAATTCATGAACATTGCCGGCGATGGCGAAGTCGAAATTCGCCAGGTCTACGACGAATCGCCCGCACCCTAACGCACCTTCGTCACCCGGCAGCACGGCGTTCCCTCCTCCGCATCGTTGAAGAGCGGAACGCCGCTTCCACTTTTGGAGTTGTCGATCGAACCTTAGCGGCAGGCCTCCTGATCCTGAAACCTATTGATGGAGATCGAAATGGAAGTTCACGACGACGACCTCAGCAAGTTCGAAGCAGGAGGAGCCGAACCGTTGCCCCCCGCAGACGTTCAGGGCTACCTCGAACACGATGGAGCACGCATCTGGTACGCAACCTACGGTTCTGGCTCGCCCGTAATTCTGCTGCATGGTGGTCTCGGCCACAGCAGCAATTGGGGCCATCAAGTTCCAGCGCTGGTCCGAAGCGGCTATCGTGCCGTTCTGATCGATAGCCGCGGTCACGGCCGCAGCACGCGCGACTCGCAACCCTACAGCTACGAGCTGATGGCTTCCGACGTCCTTTCAGTAATGGATGCATTGCACCTGGAAACAGCAAGCCTCGTTGGATGGAGCGACGGCGCCTGCACCGCTCTGGTCCTCGCCTCGAAAGCTCCCGCGCGCGTTGCCAGCGTGTTCTTCTTCGCCTGCAACATGGACCCGAGCGGAGTGAAACAATTGGAACCCAGTCCGATCCTTGACCGCTGTTTCAGCCGGCACGCGAAGGATTACGCCCACCTCTCAACCACGCCCGACCAGTTTAAGACATTCGTCGAAGCTGTCAGCCTGATGCAGAAAACACAACCCAACTACTCCGCACACGACTTGGCTCAGATTGCCGTCCCGGTCGCGATCGTTCAAGCCGAACACGACGAATTCATCAAGCGCGAACACGCAGAATATCTCGCTCGCAATATTCCGGAAGCGGAGTTAGTCATCTTGGACGAAGTGAGTCATTTCGCTCCCCTGCAAAGACCTGGGCAATTTAATGCCGCAATACTCGCATTCGTCATCAAATCCCTAGCTCCAAAGGAGAAGAAGAACTTCTAAACCTCAGAGAAGCTCCACCGCTTGCGCCATCCGCACAAAGATGCTGTGATCGGAGCCGTGGCCCCGGAAACTCATCGCCCAGACACTACCAACGAAGACACCCGAAGCGCCGAGACCCACCGCGCCATCGACGCCGTCTGGAGAATCGAATCCCCGCGCCTCATCGCCGGCCTAACCCGCCTCGTCCGCGACATCGCCCGCGCCGAAGACCTCGCCCAGGACGCACTCGTCGCCGCACTCGAGCAGTGGCCCCAGTCCGGCATCCCCGACAACCCCGGCGCCTGGCTCATGGCTACCGCAAAGCACCGCGCCATCGACCACCTCCGCCGCAACACCCGCCTCGAACAAAAACTAGCGCAACTCGCCCCCGAGATCGCAGAAAAGGAGCAGGCCGTGCCCGACTACGTCACCGCGATCGACGACAACGTCGGCGACGACCTCCTACGCCTCGTCTTCATCTCCTGCCACCCCATCCTCTCCACCGAAGCCCAGCTCGCCCTCACCCTCCGCATGCTCGGCGGCCTCACCACCACCGAGATCGCCCGCGCCTTCCTCCTCCCCGAGTCCACCATCGCCCAGCGTATCGTCCGCGCCAAACGCACCCTAACCGAATCCCGCGTCCCCTTCGAAGTCCCCCGCGGCCCCGAACTCGAAGCCCGCCTCGCCTCCGTCCTCAATGTCATCTACCTGATCTTCAACGAAGGCTACTCCGCCACCGCCGGCGAAGACTGGCTCCGCCCCACCCTCTGCGAAGAAGCCCTCCGCCTCGGCCGCATCCTCTCTAACCTCGTGCCCACCGAACCCGAAGTCCACGGCCTCGCAGCCCTCATGGAGATCCAGGCCTCCCGCTCCAAATCCCGCACCACCTCCACCGGCGAACCCATCCTCCTTCTCGACCAGAACCGAGCCCACTGGGACCAACTCCTGATCCACCGCGGCCTCGCCGCCCTCGCGCAAGCCGAACAACTAACCAACGATCAAAACACCCAAGGCCCCTACACCCTCCAAGCCGCCATCGCCGCCTGCCACGCCCGAGCCGCCACTCCCGAAGCCACCAACTGGCCCCGCATCGCCGCCCTCTACGCCACCCTCGCCCAAACCACCCCATCCCCCATCATCGAACTCAACCGAGCCGTAGCCGTCTCCATGGCCCAGGGCCCGCAGGCCGGTCTCGACCTGGTCGACACCCTGACCAACGAGCCAACGCTAAAGAACTACCACCTGCTACCCAGCGTAAGAGGAGATCTGCTCACCAAACTAAACCGTCACAACGAAGCCCGCACCGAATTCGAACGAGCCGCGACCCTAACCCGCAACACCCGCGAGCGCGACCTCCTCCTCAAACGAGCGAAGGACTGCGCCCAACCGCTCTCCACCGAATAATCAGCAGAAACAAACTCCTCCCCCAAATGGTTGACCAAAAAACCATCCCTTGTACTCACGACAGCCTGTGACCGCACACGTAGACTCCTCCAGACCAATCAACTGAATTTTTTTCGGAAGCCAGAACTACAGGAAGACAGAACCTGTGACGCAACAACTCCGAAGCTCAGGAGTTCGCATGGTTCCGTCTGTGCACCTCCTCCACAGACACGGAGAAAGACCATGATTTCCCTCGTCAGCAGAAGCAGACACAAACTCCACAGAAAAATTCTCGCCTCAATCTGTTTCGCTCTTCTCCTCCCGCTCTGCCCATCGCTGCACGCTCAAACGATCGACGACGGCATCATGCTCGCCAACAAAACCCTCTGCGCCGGCGCGCTCTACAGCCACGACAGCTGGGACCACTACTGGGAGGGCAGCCTCGAGCGCGTTAACGGAAACATCGGAACCGTCACCACGCAATCCCTCACTATGGCAGCCAACTACGGCATCACCAACTGGTTGGACGCCATCATCAACGTGCCCTACGTCTGGACTAACGCCAGTCAAGGCGTTCTCCACGGACAAGCCGGCTTTCAGGACCTCGCCCTCGCAGTAAAGTTCAAGGCAATCAGCCTGCCCGTCGGACATCACGGCGCGCTGCGGGCCATCGGCGTTCTCTACGGCACCATTCCCATGACGAATTACACGCCCGACCTGCAGCCTTTATCGCTCGGCGCCAATAGCAAAACCATCTCAGGACGCGCGACATTGAATTATCTCGGTCAGCGCGGCCTCTATATCAACGGCACCGCCGCCTACACCTTTCGCGGCAACGTCACGCTAGACCGGCCCTTCTACTACACCAATGGCCAGCTCTTTCTCAGCAACGAAGTCGCGATGCCCAATCAGTTCAACTTCGGCACCAGCGTCGGTTATCGCAAAAACAATCTCGAGATCGTGGGCAACTACTCCCAGCAGCAGACACGCGGAGGAGGAGACATCCGCCCCCAGGACGCGCCCTTCGTCTCCAACCGCGTGAACTTCTCCAAAGCCGGAGCAACACTGAAAGTCCCCGTCCCGAAGCTTAAGAACCTGCAGTACTGGTTCCTCTACTCCAACACCTTTCAGGGCCGCAACGTCGGACAGGCAAACACCATCACGACCGGCCTCATGTACACCTTCTCCTTCGAAAAGCGAGCCACCCCATGATCCCGAAAACGAATAACCTCCCCAGACTCCTCTCGCTTGCGGTCTTCTTCGCTCTCGCGTTCTCCAGCTCCAGCTGCAGTAAAGACATTGCATCAACCGAGGTCCTCCCCGCCCTCACGCCCGCAAACATCGACGCCAACGCCGGCTCATGGAAGATGATCGTCCTCACCGGCCCCACTCAGGTTTCCGTCACCGCACCCGGCGCAACCGGCGATCCCGCCTACCAATCCGAGCTCGCAACCATCAAGTCCGGCCAGGCCAATCTCACCGACGCGCAAAAGACCGCCATCACCTACTGGAGCAGCGGCGGAGTCCTGCGCTGGAACGAAATCATGCGCGAGCTGGTCGCCCGCTCCGATCTTCCGCCCTCCCCAAACCCCGACGGAAGCTACCCCGTCCCCAATCCCGCGAATCCCTTCGCCAATCCGCAGTATCCCTTCAGCAATCCACCCTACGCCGTGCGCGCCTACAGTAACGTGGCCGTCGCGCAGTACGAAGCATTGAAGGTCGCCTGGTATTACAAGTTCCTCTACAACCGCCCATCGCCTTCCAAAGTAGACAGCAGCATCCAGTCGCTGATGCCAACCACCAACGTACCGTCGTATCCCTCTGAAGACGCCGTTGAATCCGCGGTCAACACCGTCCTGCTGACTCTCCTCTTCCCAACCTCGGTCGACGAGATCAACGCCAAAGCAGCCGAGCAGCAACAAGCCGCACTCCTCTCAGGCCGGGCCTCCCCCAGCGACATCGCCGCCGGAGTAGCCCTGGGCAATGCAGTCGCCGCCATCATCGCGGCACGCGCCGCCACCGATGGCATGAAGGCCGCCGGCGGCACTTCTGCAATCTGGCAGGCATTGGCCGACGGCGCCACCGCACGCGGAGAGATCCCCTGGATTAGCCAGGACGGCCCACCCCGCCCACCCATGCTACCCCTCTTCGGGCAGGTCAAAGCCTGGATGCTCACTCCAACCGACATCGTGAACGAGCGCGCCACACCGCCCCCATCCACCTCGTCCGCTCAGATGAAGACCGAAACCGCCGAGGTAAAAAGCACAGTCAACAACCTCAGCCGCGACCAGCTAGCCACTGTCTACAAATGGGCCGACGGAGTCAGCACTCCCACGCCTCCCGGCCACTGGGACGCAATCGCCGCGCCCTACATCAGCGCCGCCAGCTACAGCGAAGTCCGATCCGCCCGCGTCTACGCTCTGCTCAACATGGCGCTGCACGACGCCGGAGTCGCATGCTGGGACACGAAATACTTCTACTTCAACCCGCGCCCCTCGCAACTCGATCCCGAGATCAAAACCCAAACCGGCCTCCCCAACTTCCCCTCCTACGTCTCCGGTCACTCCGACTTCTCCGCCGCAGGAGCCGACGTCCTGTCGTATCTCTTCCCCAGCGGCGCCACCTACTTCAACGCGCAAGCGCAAGAAGCTGCCATGTCCCGCCTCTACGGAGGCATCCACTACCGCTCCGACATCACAGTCGGCCTCGCCCAGGGCCAACGCATCGGAGACTACACCATCCGCTTCGCCAAGGCCGACGGAGCCAACTAAACTCCACCTCACTCGTCTTCGGGTGCCCCATTCATCGCGCGGCTCTTCGCGCGATGAATGGGCTCCGCTCTGCCGAAGGCGGGAGTGAAGGCGCAGCCGCAACGATTGAATTGCTTTTCTTTCGAACCGCCGCAATCCATCGGCCCGATCAACGACTCAAGATTCTCGCTCCAATCGCGCAAACAACTGCCGCACCGTAATCCCCAGCACCGGATGCACCCACTCCGGCGCAATCTCCGCCAGAGGCTCAAGCACAAACCGCCGCTCCTCCATCCGGGGATGCGGCAGGATCAGATCCTCCGCCCACAGCACCCAATCCCCATACAACAACAGATCAAGATCGATCACCCGCGGCCCTTTCAGCACAGCCCCCTCACGCTCTCTGCCCATAGCCCGCTCCACCCCAAGCAACTCCCGCATCAACTCCTGCGGCCCCAGCTTAGTCTCAAGCAACATCGCCGCGTTCAAAAACCGAGGCTGCTCCCGATATCCCACCGGCTCCGTGTCAAAAAAAGACGAGACCGCCCGCACCTCACCCAGCCCCTCAATCCGCCGAACCGCCTCCCGCAGATTCGCCTCCCGGTCCCCGAACCTGGACTCCAGATTCGATCCCAGCGCAATCGCCGCCAACCCGCTCATCCGGTAATCGCCCAAACCAGAAAAAACCAGACGAGAGCAAAACTCACCACAGTTTCACCACGAATCCACCACAAATTCACCATCAAAAACCACCCAAAATCACCACAAATTAAGCCACAGTCGCAGGCTGCAGCTGCCCCATCGCAGCCTCCGGCTCCATCACTTCGCTGTACCCATGGGCCAGCTCCCAGGCCGACCGGTCCCGCATAAGTCTTTGCACAAGAGCAGTATGCATCGCATGACCCGCCCTCTCGGCCACCACCCGGCCCTGAATCCGCCGCCCCGCCAGCGCCAGATCCCCAATCAAATCCAGCACCTTATGTCTTACAAATTCATCCTCAAACCGAAGTGGCCCATTTTCAACACGTTGTCGCGACAAAATAATCGCGCAATCCTTCGAAGCCCCACGAATCAGCCCCATATCCCGCAACATCCGCTCATCTTCTTTAAATCCAAAGGTCCGCGCCGGAGCGATCCATTTCACATAATCCCCGGTAGCCAGATCCCCCGTAAACCTCTCATAACCAATAGGTTGCGGAAAGTCAATCGTGTACTGAATCCTATACCCTGATCCCGGATAGACCCCGATGAATTTGGACCCATCCCGAACCTCGATCTCCTTCAAAATTTTTAAATACTCCCGCTTTCGCCTCTGTTGCTTAAGCCCAACGGTATGAAAGGCTTGCACATAAGGCAAGGCACTTCCGTCCAGGATTGGAACCTCAAGATTATCCACCTCGACAATCACGTTATCCACGCCAAACCCAATCAACGCGGACAATAAATGTTCGGTAGTCGAGATCAACACGCTCTGCCGCATCAGGCTCGTAGCATAGCTGACCTTGGCCACGTTGCGTCCCACAGCCGCAATCTCAAAGTTGTCTAAGTCTGTGCGTCGAAAGACGATACCGGACCCAGCCGGCGCCGGGATCAATCGCATCGAAACCGTTGCACCACTATGCAGGCCAACGCCGCTGAACTCTATTTCGGATCGAATTGTTTGCTCAAAATGAGCTTCCAAGGCCACGAAAAGAATTCCTCCAGCAAAGCCACTCATAAGCGTAACAGTCAATCCGTAAATTAATACTGTGGTAAATATGCAACAGTTGGCCCTCGAAAATGACCACCATAACCCACCGGTTACCTCGTAGAGACTGGAACTAATTCATTTGATTGCTATAGGATGCATCCATGACTTTCGAAGCGATTCTTCGTAATGTCGGAACAAAATCAGAATGGATTCGCGATACCCTCCACGAACTTGTTCAGCAGGAATCCCCAAGTGAAGACCGACAAGCGGTTAATGCCGCGATGACACTGGCCGAGCACTGGGCCCGAGAGCAGGGAGCGCGCATCAAGCGCCACAAGCAGCGCGAATTCGGCGACGTACTCGAACTCCGCTTCGGCCAATCGCGATCGAAGCAGAAACCCATCCTGCTCCTCGGGCACCTCGACACGGTCTGGCCGATCGGAACGCTGAAGAAGATGCCATGGCGAGTGACAGACGGCCGATATTGGGGCCCAGGCGTACTCGACATGAAAGCCGGAGTCGTCATGGCGCTCGCAGCGCTCAGCACTCTTCGCGAAATGAAGTTATTCCGTCCCGTAACTCTGCTCCTAAACAGTGACGAGGAGGTTGGCAGCCCCATCTCACGCGCGATTACGGAGCGTCTCGCGCGCGAATCCGCAGCCGTGCTCGTGCTTGAGCCTGCACAGGGCCTCGCCTACAAGACCGCTCGCAAGGGCGTAGGCCAGTATCATGTGGAGGTTACCGGCGTTGGCGCTCACAGCGGCGTCGACTTCGAAAAGGGTCATTCGGCGGTTCTGGAGCTCGCCAAGCTCATCCAAACCATCGCCAACTTCACGAATTTAGCGCGAAAATTGACGGTCAATTGTGGTGTGATCGCTGGTGGAACGCGGTCGAATGTAGTGGCTTCGCAGGCCTGGACCGAGGTCGATGTGCGTATCGCGAAGGCAAGGGATGCAGCGTATGTAGAGAAATTATTTCGCGACCTCAAGGTCTCCGATCCGGATTGCAAGCTCACCATTACCGGCTGCATCAACCGTCCTCCGATGGAGCGCAAGGCCGGAACGATCGCTCTGTTCAAAAAAGCGCGCTCCCTGGCGGCTGAGTTCGGCTTCGTCCTCGAGGAAGCGGCGACCGGCGGCGGCTCCGACGGCAATTTCACTGCGGCTCTCGGTGTGCCGACGCTCGATGGGATGGGTGCAGTCGGCGACGGCGCCCACGCGGCGCATGAGTCGGTCGTCATCGAGCATCTAGTCCCGCGAACCGCCCTGCTCGCAGCAATGATCGCCAGCGTGGAGTAATCGAAGTTATCCAAAAAGACTACGATTTATCAGCCGCAGTTTGAGCCTCGGCCAGCAGAGCGATCGTTCGCGCAATCGGAAGCCCGACGACGTTGAAGTAGCAGCCCTCAATCCGCGGAATCCAGCGCGCCGCGTATCCCTGGATGGCATAAGCCCCAGCCTTATCCAGAGGTTCGCCACTCGCGATGTACTGTGCGATCTCAACATCGTCGATACGGTTGAACGTCACCTGGGTGATCTCAAGATCCCTGACAATCTTGCGTTCTGTAACAACGGCAAGGCCGGTAAGGACTGCGTGCGTGCGCCCGCTCAACAGTTCCAGCATCCGTCGCGCATCGACGGTGTCGGTTGGCTTACCCAATATATGGCTGTCACAGACCACGCACGTGTCGGCGCCCAGAACAAGTAGCGGCTGGTCTCGCGTATCCGCTGAACTGTGGGCGTTCCAGACTGCCTGCGCCTTCTCCTCGGCAAGCCGCTGAACATAGGCAGCTGCAGCTTCATTCAGCAGGAGACTTTCGTCGATCCCCGCCGCAACAGCAGTAAAGGTGACACCGGCCTGCGACAGAAGTTCGTGGCGGCGAGGCGAAGCAGAGGCTAGGATAAGCATCACATTTTGAGAGTAGCGGCAGAGCCGCCGATTCGGCAAAATTAATCGGCGTCTCCCATCAAACTGGGACGCTGCCACCTCTAACACCGTCGACCGAGATGTGTGCCTGCATGACATGAGAAGCACCTGCGGCAAGCGTGACAGCATTGACCGCAGCGTTCACCGTCTCTACGGCGATGTACTCATGCCATTCAGATGGATCCAGATCCGGCAGCTTCGCCGCGCCGGACTCCCACGGGTTCCAAATTACGGTTGTGTGGGAGCCAGTCTTGGCCACGGTAATTTGCCGTTTGTTGCCAGTGTCGTGAATTACGCAGGTGCCGGCGGTGTTCATATACACACGATCCGTTGGCTCCGTAATCGTGATCGCACCATGTTGCACCTTCGATTGAAGGTTGTCGTTCTTGTCCAGGTAAGTCACGCCGTCCAGACCATCGACCGTGACCTCATGAATATCCGCAACGGCGTAATACGTATGCAGCGCCTCCTCAAAGATCAGCGGCGCAGCTCCGTCGTTCGCCACCGTCAGCTGCATCGTCAGCGTGCGTCCAATCGTCAATTGATATGCAAGCCGGAAGTGATCGTAGCCGAGGTTACGGCTGATCTCGGTAGGCCCCAGCGTGAACGTCATATGCAGATCGTCGCCGGCCAGCGCAGCGAAGGCGAGCGTCCAGTCCTGAATCCGGGCGAATCCGTGCGAAGGCCCAGCCTTGCCATCATGCCGCCCGGCAAACCACGGAAACGCTATTGGAACACCGCCGCGAATCGGCTTGCCCGGCGCGAAGTCGCTCTTGCGGCTAACGAAGATCGCCGGCTGCTCTCCCTTAGGCTGCCACGCAGTCACGTGCGCCCCTTGCAGATAAACCGTCGCCGTTGCATGCGGCGTCGTAATACCGGCGTAGATCAGGCCGCTGGGCGTGGCATGATAGGTGAGAACGCCGGGAAGGCCGAAGTGCGCGTTGAGCTGGGCAATGTCCAAAGTTCTTATCTCCGCTGTTGTCGTATTCCAGTGTGTGCGAATCTCTAATCGCTACTTCGACGGCGCCTGCGGCGGAGCCTTCATCAGATCGACGAAGAGCTTGTTGAACCGCGGCAGGTCCAGATCAGTGTAAACATGCACAGGCTGAAGCTCGAGAGCAGGTTTATTCCCCGCATTCCACGAGAGCGTGTCTCCATACGACGGCCCGTGACTGAGATTCACGTCGATATAAAGCTTCTCTTCTTTGGTAATGATCGCGGGATCAAGCCACGCAGCCGCGGCCAGTTCGTCCCAGCAATAATAAAAGTCGCTCGTATACGCAGCTAGATACTTCGCAGCAGGATTTTGCGATCGCGCAATCTCATCCAGCATTTGCTGGGTGAACGTCGTTTTGATCGAAATATCCACCGTCGTAAGATCGATGCGCGGCCACGCTGCACGAAGAACGATATGCGCCGCCTCGGGATCGAACCAGAAATTAAACTCGTGCCGCGGATTGGTTGCGAACTCCGGATCCTTCGTCTGGGGATTGAGACTGCCGCCCATCATGACGATGCCCTGCGTCATCTCCGCAAAGTGCGGATCGATCGAAATCGCTATCGCAATATTTGTCAGCGGGCCGCCGGCGAAGATCGTCACCTGATGCGGATGCGCGCGAACCTGCCGAATCAAAAAGTGTACCGCGTCTTCCGCCGCCGGCTTCAACGTTGGCTCACCCTCCGCCATCTTCGGAATCACATACGGACCGTGGTGCGGCTCCCGGCTGGTCTTCTCGCTGACATCGCCCCACGCGCCATACCACGTGTAGCCGCCATACAACTGCCGGTCCATCTTGCACTCCTGCTCGGATCGCACCAGCGGAAAGATCGCTCCCGGCGCCACCGGCACATCGATTCTATGGATCAGCTCCAGCATGCGCAGAGTGTGCTGAACGGCTTCCGGCTCCCAGGCATCGCCCGTCACCATCGTGATCCCCAGCACCTCTGCCTGCGGCGACTGCAGCAGCAGCATCATCGCCATCTGGTTGGTACCCGCTGGCCCCGCGCCATCCTGATCGATAATCACCATGCGCCTGGTCTGAGCGCTTCCAGCTACAGAAACCATGGCGAAGAAAATCAGGAAACACAGTCGAGTCGGTCTTCGAATCATGATGAAGACAGAGTAGCAGCCACAGAACGCAGATTCATCAGCACAAACGAAACCCCGGCTGCCTTTATGCTTAGAGCACCATGCACCGACTGCTCGTCCGTCTGCTCCTCTCCCTTGCGCTTCTCTTCGCTGCCACAGATGCCGCCACCGCAATCGAAGTACAAGTATCGGCCCAGGCTCTCGAACGCACGCTCCAGGCACAGCTCTTCAATGGTCCCCAAGGCCGCTATTACCTCCGTGGCGACGCCAACTCGGCCTGCTATGTCTATGCCGAATCGCCGCACGTAACCTTTGTGCAGGACCGGATCGTCGTCCGCGTTCATGCCAAATCGAAACTCGGAACTGCTGTTCACGGAACCTGCATCGGCGTCTCCCTCTCCACCAATACCGATGTCTCGCTGATCCCGGAGGCCGAAGAAGAAAGCGTTGGCTTTCGCGATGCGCGGATCGAACGGCTCACCGAGTCCAAAGAGTTGAACTTCCTGCTGGTGCCTTTTATGAGCCACAAGCTGCCCGCGCAGATGAAGGTTAACGCCGCGGTCCTGATGCGCCAGCTCCTCAGCCGTTCCACTGAGGCAACCGGATATGCCCTTTCGCTCAACTCGCTGAAGCTGCACTCCCTGCTCGTCGAAGGAGACTCGTTGGTAATGGACGCTGACGCGACGCTCAAAGTTAATTGAGAGCGCAGTCACAGCTATTGTGGTGTCACCGGTGGCGGCAGCGGACGCCTGGTCTCGACCGTTCGGGGAAGAGTGCTCGAGGTCGTGCCTGAGGTTGTTACCGATCCTGGCTCCGCGCCCTTCGTCACACTCTCCCCCGGAACGATCTCGACGGTAGCGTTCTTCGGCGCGTTGAAACGTCCGTCCGTCAGGTAAGCCACCACAAGACCCGCGGTCACCTCCGGATTCAGCACCGCCAGCGGCACAACATATTTCTTCGACTTCACCACCGACTCCATCACCCCATCGATGGGATGGCTGCGTTTGATGCTGCCGGGCACCTGCGGGATCATGAACGTGGAAAACGTCAGCTCAGGATGATGATCGGCGTACTTCGTCAACGACCGAGCCACCTGCTTCGGAGTCGTGATACCGACGTCTACGAAGAAATTCCGGTGAATGCTATGGGGATAGTAGACATTCAAAAGTGTCTTCGAAAAATCGGCACAGTTATGAAACAACAAATTGAAGTGCCCCTCATTCCGGCTGTCGTTGAACTTGTCCATGAACCGTTCGTCTTCCTCCGCGGTTGTCTGAATCTGGAAGCCATAAATCTTTCGGTCATACGAAGCTCCGATTAGTTGCGTCCACTCGCCACCCGGAGCTTCACCTGCTTTTTTTCCTGAGAGAACATCCGGCGCGAACGCCAGCAGATGTTCGCGGCGATACTGGTCACGCAGACTCGCCTCGAGCTTTGCGTCGGCGATCGACGGCACATCCTCCACGCGTTCCACCGCATAGAGATACGGGAGAAGTGGAATTGCCAGCCAGTCGTACCCATCGATCTTGTGATAACGGCTGATGACCGCCCCGGGCTCGCCCGCACGGCAGGGCCGCAGTCGCGTGGGCGACTCCGCGCAGATGTGGTTCAAATAAATCGCCGCGTGGCCAGTTGGATTGAAGGCACCAAACTCCGCATAGGGCTCCTCCATCAGTAACGCCGCGTCAGCACGAGCCCGCAGCCCGCCTAACACCATCGCTATTACAACGAACGTCGTCAAAGCGATACGTATCGTTCTCATTCTGGCCCTTTCAAAATTTTTTCAAAACGAACAGTATCGACAGGTCTCCCTCAGATCAAGTGCCTCTCTTTCCTGAACACTGTTCTTCGCGAACATGTTGCGGTATTGCACCGTCACCCGGAGGAGCAAGGCCGGAGCACGGCGACGAACAACGCACATTTTTTTAGATGACAACTGGTAATCGACGGCGTCGTGGTTGGTCGGTTTTTGTTGAGAAGAGCTAGAAAGAGACGCGGGCTCCGAACTGAAACTGCCTTGGATCGTAAGACGCCGTGGGTGTTCCGGCTGACGTGTAAAGAAGATTCACATCCAGGGTATTGTTTTTGTTGATCAGGTTGAAAACATCTGCCGTCACCTGCAAAGCGATCTCATGCGGGAACGTGAACTGACGTGCGATGCGCAGATCGGTGAAGACCGTGTAAGGCTTCACACCAAAGTTGCGGCCGAGATTGCCGGCGTAGAAGCTGCTGGCCGGCCCAGCACTGGCCGGAGCGTCGATGTAGCACGGCAGATTGAAAGCCCCGGTCGGCGAATACTTCGAAAGCACGGGAGCAGTCCCACAACTCGTAAGCCCGCTGTTAGGCGGCACCGCATTGGGCCGGTCGGTCAGCGGATTGAAGTCGAAGTTGGTGTCGGTGCCGGTAAGAATGTTGAACGGACGCCCCGAAGAGAGCTCGATGATTGGCGCAACCGTAAAGCCGGAGAAGACTGTGGGAACGAAGCCCGAGCCGCCGATATGCCCCGAGTTGTAGACCCCAGAGAGAACGAAGCGATGACGCTGGTCGAAAGTAGAGCTGCTGCGTTCGGCGTTGGGCGCGAAGTTACTCTGCGGCGCGTCCGAGTTCGAGACAACGTCAGTAGAGTCGTCGATCGCATGCGACCAGGTATAGCTCACCAGAAACTCATACTTCGATGTGAAACGTTTCTTCAGGTTGACGCTCAGGCCGTTGTAAACGGAGGTCCCAGAGGTGAGGTTCGGCGACATGTCACCGAATGGCACAGGAAGCCCCTTGCCAAGTCCATCCGAAAAGGCGATCTGGCTGGCCAATGCGACACACTGACCGGCCCCGACCGCGGGGTTCGCAAGAAACGGCGCCAGGGAAACGTTGAGACCCGACGGCCGGAAAAAATTCAGCAGCGGCGGTGCTACATACGGGCCTGTTGGCCCAACGCCGCACGGATTGACTCCGCTCGCGGTCGCGACGGTCAGCGGGTTCGACGTAGGACTTGCTGTTCCGGGCGCCGCGGTCCCAGCCTTCACGGCATTGACCGCGTTGCGCCAGTTGGCGACTAGAAGCTGCGGATTGACTGCGTTCACGTTGATGGGACGATTCAGACGACGGCCCCCAGTGGAGTTATACGCAATGTTCAGCGAGATGTCGTGGCCAAGGTCCTGCTCGATCCCGAAGGATATCTGCTGCACATAAGGAGTCGTGAAGATCAGGTCGGCAGGAAGGCCCGACGGCAGAATCGGCAGAGGAAATCCTGCCGCAAGAAAATTCTGATTCACAAACAGCGAGTTCGAATTGTTGGGATCGAAGCGCTGCTGGCTGGCAATGTAATTGACACCGGCCGCGCTGGCGCCAAGGCAGTTGCTTTTTCCCAACGATCCTTGAAACGTATTCGTCGCATTGAGATTCAGTGGACTGACGCCTGTATTGGGGGCGTTGGCCGCGCAAGGCGCCCCTCCGGCGAGGATGACCAAAGGCACAGTCGTCGAATTAAACGCGATAGACTGCGCTTCGAGATTGCCGGGCGCGCGGTCGTAGAACAAGCCGTAGTTTGCGCGCGCGACAGTCTTGGAATTGCCAAAAACGTCATATGCGACTCCAATGCGCGGAGCAACGTTCTGTGGTTGCAGCCGAATGCCCTCGCGGATCCCATAAGCGGTCATCGCGTTGGTCGTAGCCGCGTTCAGCGCAGACCTGGTGGGGTATGCCTCGATGTCATAGCGGACGCCCAGATTCAGTGTGACTTTACTGCTGACTCGCCAACTGTCCTGCAGAAACGCGCCCAGCACCTTCAGATCGTATTTCGTGCTCGTGTTGCCGATGCCCTGGACAAACGACTGCGGGATGCCGAGGCCATACGCCTGAATTGCAGAGAACCCGGGAAGACCGACCAGTGCAGTCGAAACATCGGTGCTGTTCAGCGAACCGAAGCTGTAGTCGCCGCCGCCGTAGAGCTGTCCCTGCAGAATGTTGATCGGGATATAGCGGAGGTCGATCCCGGTCTTAAACGTATGCGCTCCGTGGGTGTAGGTGAAGTTGTCCTGCAGCTGATTCTGGTCTTCGATGCGGTTGACGACAGAGAATGGCGTCTTGCCGAAGTAGGCGAAGCCGGGGATGTTTACGGCTGTATTCGCGCCGCCGGCGGACCCGCTATTCGAGAAGAGCACAGGGTGTCGCGCAAACTGAAACCTCAGCTCATTCACTTTATTGCTGCCGATCACCAATGTGTGCTGCGCGGAGATGGCCCAGTCGTGGAGACTCTGTGTGGCGGTGCGCGAAAATGAATTTTCTCCGATGTTCTGGTTTGCTGCGCTCTCTTCAATGCCGCTGATGAAGCTCGGACTCGCGCTCCCGTGCAGCGCGAGCTGCTGATGATTCGTCAGCTTATGGTCGATGCGCAGCGAGTAAACCTCCGTCCGCTCGGAGATGGGAAAGTTGCCGATCAGGCTGTTCAGCGGAACAAACGACGTCGGCAAAACCTGCCCTGAGGTGACGAAGTTCTTGGCCCCGATCGTGGGTTGCAGAAATGCCGGATTCTGTCCGGTCGTGGCAATCGACGACCCCGAACCCACCAGAGCGATGTACTGCTGAATCCCGGATGTGTTCGGCGGGAGGAGGGGATTCTGCAGAAACGCCTGCTGTTGCGGCGTCCCTTGCACCTTGAGCACGCCAGCTGGAGCGCCAAAGAAACGGCTCACATCGATGCTCGTCAACCCGAAGTTGTTCGCGCCGATGTCTGAAAACCCGGTCTCCTGCCGCCGCGTAATCTCGGCCGAGAAGAAATAAAAAGTCTTATCCGGAATAATTGCGCCGCCAATCGTAAAGCCGGCCTGCACACGCGTATACGCTGGCTGGTACACCGTAGAAAACGGATTCGTCGCCTGAATATAGCGATTACGCAGAAAGCCATACGCACTGCCATGCGTCGTATTCGTCCCGGACTTCGTCACGATGTTCACCACGCCACCGGACGCGCGCCCATACTCCGCTGCGAAGCCATTCGTGATGATCTGGAACTCCTGCACGGCATCCTGCGATACCGTCGTCCGGGTACCGCCGGAGATGTAGTCGCCGGCGTCCGCCCCGTCGATATTGATCGAGTTCGAACGCGCGCGTACCCCGCCGAAGTTCAGCCCCGAGGTCGGAATCGCCCCGATCGAAGGAGCCGCATCCCGGGCGATTTGCGAGTTGGTCAGCGTAAAGCCAATATAGTTACGGCCGTTAGTCGGAAGATTCTCGATGCGAAGCTGGTCCACCGTGGTCGACTGTGAGCTGCGCTGCGTTTCGATGATGTCCGCGCCTGCGGTAACATTGACCGTCTCGCTTCCACCAACGGCGAGAGAAAGTCGCAGTTCGGCCCGCTCCCCAACCGTCAGCACCACGTTGGTTTCGGTCAGCTTGGCGAACCCAGGGGCCGTCGCAGTCAATGCGTAGGTCCCCGGCGGCAAAAGAAGAAGCTGATACTCGCCCTGCCCGTCACTGGTCGTCGCACGCGAGAACCCCTTGGAGGCATCCACAATCGTGATCGCCGCGTTGGGAATTACCGCGCCGCTGGAATCATGCACCGTGCCGTGAAGCTCGGCCGTCGAGATATTCTGGGCTTTAAGACTGGCCGAAAAGAAACCCGCCAGTACAAGAACAACGGCGGCGATAGCGACTACGGAGAGATGCCGCAACCTACTAGTCAACATGGATGGTGCTCCCTTACAATCCGCGGCTTCGCGTTACCTTCGCAACGCCCGGGCGGCCAACTTAGATAACGCGATGTTCTACATGAATGACCATTCAGTGCGCAAGTGGGAGGCGGTGACAACAGATATACTGGGCGAATCCTTCCCAGAGGAGCCCCCTCGATGCCGCTTGTTTTGTGGGGTTTAATAGGACTCGTTCTTTGTCTGCCGCTGGCCTTCATCCTGCAAGAGGCGCCCGCCCCGGCAAACTTTGCCGGAGGGCGCTCGCCGCAATCACAGCGTGATGCTTAGCAAGCTCTGCTGAGGCAGTTTGAACTCTTAGACCTCAAGCGCTGCCAACGCGAAGTTAGTCTAAATAAGCATCAAAACGAGGGCCCCCATCATCCCGCACGGGCACGGCCCGACGTCTGCCCCGCCGGACAAATATCAAGCAATGGACAGGCGAAGCACCTCGGATGATGTTTCGTGCAGGTACGCTGCCCATGAATCTTAATCAGCGTGTGATGCTCATCCAGCATCACCGGAGACCACTCCGCCGGCGCCATCTCCATTAACCGCTCTTCGGTCTCGCGCCCGTCAGCGTTCTTTCGCACCAGACCCAGCCGCTCCGTCACACGAAGATGATGGCTATCGACGCATAGCGCACGACGACGCAACGTACTGAAGTTCACAACGGCTCCGCTTGTCTTCGAGCCGACACCGTCAAAGCGTTCCAGCCACGAACGAATCTTGTCTGTGCGATAGGTCTTCAGAAAATCCAACGAAAGCGCACCGCAGCGTTCAGTAATCTGTTCTAACGCCAGTTTGAGTTGGACTGCTTTCTGCTCAGGAAAAGTAATCGCACGAATCGTCTCTTCGATTTCCATCACCGGCGCGTCTCGCAGATTCTCCCAACTGCCGAAGCGCGTCTCCAACTCCCGTACCACCTGATAGGTAACCTCGGTCTTGGTGCGCGACGACAGCAGGGAATAGATGAACTGTTTCAACGGATCCCACACCTCGCGCTCCAGCGGCTTACCGTAGCTCGCAAGAAGACGCCGGTGAATCTCCTCCAGGCGTGTGTCGACGAAGAGTTGCATAACTCGTCATTATTTTATTCGCTGCAAAAAATCCGTTGCAAAGTTCCACCTCGCCTCCGCTGTTATAGTTCCTCCCATGTCGACCAGTCTTCCTGCCGTCGAACTTTTCACCCGGCGCCTCCTCCTGCGCCCTCTCCAACTCTCTGACGCGCCGCAAACCCAGCGCCTCTTTCCCCAATGGGAGATCGTGCAGCATCTCAACCCAAATGTTCCCTGGCCCTACCCCGAAGACGGCGCTCTCACCTACTATCGTGACGTAGCGCTCCCTGCCATTCAACGCGGCGACGAATGGCAATGGACGCTTCGCTTAAAGCGATCGCCCGAGCACCACATCGGCGCCATCAGCCTGCATAAATCGAAGCCCGACAATCGCGGCTTCTGGATTGGCCTCCCGTGGCACAGGCAGGGATTGATGACCGAGGCCGTTATCGCCGTCAACAACTTCTGGTTCGACGTCCTCGGCTTTCCGATCCTCCGCGCTCCAAAAGCAATCGGAAACCTCGCCTCGCGCCGCATCTCCGAAAAGACTGGCATGCGGCTCGTCGCCACCGAAGAGCGAGACTTCGTCTCCGGCAGGCACCCCTGCGAGATTTGGGAGATCACCGCCGACGAATGGCGCAAGACCAGGGCGCTCCTTCAGGCCAACTGGCAAGCTTAGATGACGGCCACAGGCATCACGCCGACTCACTTCCCAAAGCTCAGTTCCGAGTCACGCCAATCTCAACCCCGGCAACGGTCCGCAGCCCCCACGCCATGCGCGGCGTATTGTGCGCCAGACCCACCCTGCCATCTGGCCCCAGCAGAATAATCCCCCCGTGGCCGCCCAGCCGACGGAAGAGATACTCAATCGCCTCACGCGCTGCCTCCTCAGGACTCGCACCCGCAGCAACCCGATCCACAGCCCATTTGCCCAGCACAAGTTTCATAATCGGCTCGCCCCAGCCTGTCAGCGATACAGCGGCCGAGTGATTGTCGGCATAGCAGCCGCACCCAATCAACGAAGAATCGCCCACTCGTCCA
>Ga0210406_10002824_pt1 | contig 19453 bp, 13 predicted proteins | sample IncBWC30MmetaG_FD_155454 | JGI IMG/M metagenome (GOLD analysis project Ga0210406, IMG submission 155454) | Forest soil microbial communities from Barre Woods Harvard Forest LTER site, Petersham, Massachusetts, United States - Inc-BW-C-30-M | ecosystem: Environmental > Terrestrial > Soil >... | reverse complement strand
AATGCGCGACATGGCCATGCTATCCACTGGAACTAGTCTTCGGCTTCCTGGGTGACGATGTGTACGTCAACCGCGGGAGACTCGCGCAGGAAGCGATGCACGGCTGAAAGATACAGGTATTTGCGCCAGTCATGCACCGGCGCACGCCCAAAAATCACCTGTGTAATGTGCTTCGAACGGACGAATTCAGCGACGGTGTCGGCAACGCTTTTACCTTTCAGCCGAACAACTTTTGCGTCGAGGCTTTCCGCAAAACGCAGGTTGGCCGCCAGCGCATTCTGGTTGGATTCTCTTGGCCCGAACTCACGGTCGACATGAATCACGTATAACTCCGCGTCCATACGCCGCGCCATCCGTGCGCCGCGAGCCACGAGGTATTGCCCGGCGGGATTCGATGAAATGCAGACGGCCATACGTTCGCGCACACCCCAATTCTTGCGGATATCCTGTGCCTCCATGTACGATTCAAGGCTGCGATCCACCTGCTCGGCGACCTGGCGCAGCGCCAACTCGCGTAGAGCAATCAAATTGCCGCGACGAAAGAAATTCTTCAGTGAACGCTCGACCTTTTCCGGACTGTACACATCGCCGCGTTTCATGCGATTTTGCAAAGCTTCGGGAGTCAGATCGACCATCACCGTTTCGGACACCGTGAGCGGTACCCAGTCCGGCACCGTCTCTCGCACCACGATCCCAGTGATCGAACGCACGATTGGCGCAATGCTTTCGATGTGCTGAATATTTAGCGTCGAGATGACGTCAATTTTTGCCGCCAGAAGTTCCTGAACATCCTCGTAACGCTTGCGGTGCTTGCTCCCGGGAATATTGGTGTGAGCCAGTTCATCTACCAGCACCACTGCGGGACGCCGCGCAAGGATGGCGTCAACATCCATTTCTTCGAACACTGTGCCTTTGTATTCGACTTTCTTGCGCGGCACCGATTCCAACTGGTGGGCAAGTTCTTCGACACCTTTGCGTCCGTGAGTCTCGATGAAACCGATCACTACATCCTCGCCACGGCTGCGCCGCCGCAGTGCTTCGCTTAACATGCTGAATGTCTTGCCAACACCAGGGGCGTAACCCAGGAAAAGCTTAAAAACGCCGCGCGATTTTTCCGGCGGGCAGGCAATTTCCAACCATTCTTCAGGCTTTTTCGGCAACGCTATCTCCGCGGCAAGCTGGCGGCTTGCGCTAGAATATATCCATGCAACGATTCCTCGGCGGGCGCATCGTGGGTGTAGCAGTGTCTCTGGTAATCACCGCCGGAATGATCTATTTCTACCGCCATGTTCTACACGTAAACCAGACCACCGTCGCGCTTTCTTTTCTTCTGGCCATTTTAGCAGTTTCCGCCGTGTGGGGAATGACCGCGTCGGTGTTCATGTCGGTGCTGGCGATGCTGTCGTTCAACTATTTCTTCCTGCCGCCGGTCGGAACACTTACGGTCAGCGACCCGCAAAACTGGGTGGCCCTGTTCGCGTTTCTGGTCACATCCATTACCGGGAGCCAGCTTTCCGCGCGCATTCGCAAAGAGGCCGATGAATCTCATCAGCGCCGGCGGGAAGTCGAGCGTTTGTACCGTTTCAGCCGGCAGTTGCTGGGGGAAGGCAATGTAATTCAACTGATGAACGCGATTCCAGATTATATAGTGGAGTGCTTTGAGGCCGGCGCCGCGGAACTGTTTTTGCCGCAGAAGGACAAATTCTATCGCTCTGGATTCGGCGCAGCGCATCTAGATGAAGAGAAGATGAGGACCGCATTTTTGCGTGACGAAGTCACCGTGGATCCGGAACATGGCGCATATTTCATTCCCGTGCGATTGGGGGTGCGGCCGATCGGCAGCCTGGGAATCTCCGGTGCGCAGCTCTCGCGGCAATCGGTGGAGGCGGTGAGCACGCTGGTGGCGATTGCCATCGAGCGAGCTCGCGCCGTCGAACAACTCGGACAAACAGAAGCAGAACGACGAGGCGAAAGACTGAAGTCAGCGCTGCTCGATTCGATTACGCATGACTTTCGAACGCCGCTGACTTCGATGAAAGCGGCGGTAAGCAGCCTGTTGAGTTCGGGCGTTTCGGATCGAGCGCAGTCGCGCGAACTGCTAACCATCATTGACGAAGAATGCGACCGGCTGAACCATCTCGTCGAGGAAGCTGGGGAAATGGCCAAGCTGGAAGCCGGCGAGATCGTGCTGGATCTGGCGCCAACTCCAGTTGCGGACATCATCCAGGCAGCACTGGGGCACTGCAAGATCGCGCTGACGGGGCGCCAGGTGGATTTGCGCGCCAGCCCCAACCTGCCGATGGTGCGCGCTGACCGGGAACGCGCCAAGGAAGCGCTGGTACAACTGATCGACAATGCCAATCTGTACTCGTCGAAAGAACAGCCCATCACCATCGCGGCAGAACTCCTGGGCGATGCTGTGAATATCAGTGTCGCGGACCGGGGACCCGGAATTGATGATTTCGAACAGACCATGATCTTTGATAAGTTCTACCGGGGAAAAGATCAACGATACCTGGTTCGAGGCACCGGGATGGGCCTGCCCATCGCAAAAGCGATTATTACCGCGCAACAGGGAACTATGAGCGTGACGAGCCAGTTAGGCCATGGTTCTGTTTTTTCCTTCACGCTTCCGGTGGACCACCGCTCGAGGGAGGCACGGTGACCGCGCCCAATGTTCTGGTCGTTGACGATGAACCGCAGATCCGCCGCGTGTTGCGGTCGACCCTCTCGGCCCGCGGGTACGTGATCACGGAGGCGAAAACAGGCGAAGAAGCGGTTGAGTGGGTGCGCCGGGAACCGCCAGATTTGGTACTGCTCGACGTAAACATGGCGGGGATAGGAGGTATCGAGGCCTGCCGCCAGATCCGCGGGATTTCCGGCGCTCCAATCATTATGCTTACGGTCCGAAACGCTGAGCGCGACAAGGTGCTAGCGCTCGATGCTGGCGCGGATGATTATGTCGTCAAACCATTTAGCATCGAAGAGCTACTTGCGCGCATCCGCGCTGCGCTACGGCGGTATTCGCCCAGTGACGCACTTCCCGCGTTCGTATCGAAGGACTTGGCCATCGATTTTGAGGCCCGCAGAGTGACGGTGCGAGACCGCCTGGTGCATCTGACGCCGAAGGAGTATGAGGTCCTGAAACATTTGGTGGCCAATCAGGGGAAGCCGCTGACTCATCGCCGGATATTGCAATCGGTGTGGGGGCCGGACTACGGAGAAGAGACGGAAAACCTGCGCGTGATCATCAATCAATTGCGCAGAAAAATCGAAGCTGATCCGGCGCGTCCGAAGTACATCATTACGGAACCGTGGGTGGGGTACCGCTTTCAGCCATTTCGGGAGGATGCGTCCAAGCAGGCAGCACGAGAAACCTGACAGAGGTGTTTGGGCGATGACCTTTTAGGCGATCGTAACGGGCAAACTGATTTTGCGATGTGGGGCGGAAACTCAGCCAGACCCAGGCGCTTCCGGAGATGATGGCCTCGGTTCTCTGTTTGACGTCAGGCGGTACGGAACAGCGGGTGCACAACCCGTACAACAAGAATTCCCGTGATTCCGGTTGCGATTCAGCGAACCATGCGTTGCGGTCCAATCCAACGGCAGCGAAAGTCGCGTAGTCCAGGCATGAAATTGCAGCTGGAGAACATTTCGTGAAGCTCTTTCACGGTTGCGTGCCCGTGTTCCGCAAGCACTGCGATGAATTCTTCAAGGATCGGGCCTGCGCGGAATCGTACGTTGCTATTTGTCGTTCGCGTCTTTCTCAGTTCCTTAATGATTCCGACTAAATTATTTGGCGGGCCAATAACTCTCGACTGATGCCGCTCTCATGGGCCGTGCCGGTCAACGTAAGTCCGCGGATGTGAACGTACGCCAGCGTACAGCACTCTCCGGCTACGAATGGCGCTCGAAAGCGATTATATTTGGTGGGACTTGAGGTTTACCATGGCCGACGAGTATCGAATGAAGATCCATGGCTCTGAGTTCATTATCAATCACAACGCTGGCGGAACGGTTGGTGTGTACCAGACAGAAACAGAAGCACGACAGGGAATCGAAGATTGCCGGCGGGACGATTTGATGTTGAAGGCAGCCAGGGCACTGGTGAAAAAAGCCGTGAGCGCGTTGATGCGAGCGCAACACGTTAACCGCGAAACGGCGCACGATTGGATTAGAGAAGCAGCGGGTTAATTCAGGTGAGAGCAACGGAGCACGCGCATTCTAGTGCGCGGGCTGGCATGGTTGTAGGCGTCATGGCTGGAGACTGCCGCGGTTGATGGCCCTGCTGCTCGCCGTCAAGTTGTAGGCGGAGGCCGTAAAATCTGTGCTGCTCCACGGCCGGAATGGCGGAATCCCTGATGGGGAGAACTTTTGAAGGACGGATGGTTGAAGTCTTCTCAATTTTTCAATTGAGCGCCGCGCCGCAACTCCAACCATCCGACGCCGAAATTATGGCAGAGCCAATAAACCGATGTAACTGTCAAAATTGACAGCTGCCAAACAAACCGCTTGCCGATCTTGCAGACTCAATTTCCAGGACTAATTCTTCCACGGTCATGTCCTGTCTGCCGAACTTATGAAAAGGAGCCGGCTGCGGCCTGACGCGTATTTAATTTCGCTACAGGCATCGTTAGCGGAACGCTGGCATGAATCTCGGTGCCCATCTCTGCAGCGGAAAAAATCCTGAACTCCCCGCCTACCGTGCGGACGCGTTCGCGCATCCCTACCAGCCCGATGCCGTCCGAATTTGCGCCGAGATCAAATCCGCGCCCATTGTCTGAAATCACTAATTTAGCCTGGGTCTCCGTACATTCGAGCGAAATATCGGCCTTCGTCGCTTTGCTATGCCGCAATACGTTATTCAGCGCTTCTTGTGCTATGCGGTACAGCACCAGAGCTTCATCTTCCCTAACAGCGTTGCTCGCGTTACCACAGTTCAGCTCCACCACCAGCCCCGGGTTATTACTCATGCGGCTGCAAAGCTCGCGCAACGCCGCCTCCAGCCCTAAATGTTTTAGTTTTGAGCTGTGCAAAGCATGCGACAGAAGGTGCAGGTCGGTTCCCAATTCGCCCGTTAGCATTTGCAACTGTTCGATGCGTTCCCGCAGTTCGCTTTCAGCAGCGAGTTGCTGGCGTACCATATCCAGTTCGATCGCTAGCAGAGCCACTCGCTGTCCGATATCGTCGTGTAACTCGCGGCTGATTCGTCTCCGTTCCTCTTCCTGCGCCTCCATCAATCGTTTCGCCAGTTGTTCCAGCTGAAATTGCGCGCGTTTCACCTCCGACACGTCAACTGTCACTCCCAGAATTCTCGGAGACTCCTCTCCGGTTGTTCGCAGCAATTCTCCTTTAATCAGCATCCAGCGAATGCTGCCGTCTCTGGCGATCATTCTGGATTCTGTCGAGAATGCTCCGCCCGTTTGCAATATAGTCTCGGCATAGCTGCGCAACTTATCGCGATCTTCAGGCACGACGTGCGAAAGAACCTTACTGAACAGGTTTTTCGCCGGCTCCTGATCCCCGCCAGCGCGCGATTTATTCCTGTCCAGCCAGGAAATCATTCCGGTGAGGGGATCGTATTCCCAGGCGATTGTCCGCGAACCTTCCAGCGCCAGCGTCAGCATCCTCGTGAACCGCTCCAGTTGTTCCCGCGCCAGATTTGTTTCGGTCACATCCTCGATCATGCCCAGCAAAAAAGGGCCGTCTGGGGCTTTTGCACCCGCCACCGAAAGCGTCATTCTTCCCCAGATGACCGATCCATTTCTCCGAACAAATCTTTTTTCCGTTTGCGTGGTCGCGCGCGCACCGGCGATTACTTCCTGCATCTGTAGCCAGGTTTGCGCGACGTCCCCCGGGTAAGCAACATCGCAGATGCTTTTTAGTCTCAGTTCTTCGCGGCTGTAACCTAACAGCTTCGCCAACGGCTCGTTGGACATGAGCATTTGTCCGCCGGAATCCAACAACGCGATGCCAAGCGGCGAGTCTTCGAATAAATGTCTGAACTTCAACTCGCTCGCCCGTCCAGCATCTACAGCCACTTTCTTGGCGTGGGCGCCGGCGAACACCGACGCCACGACCGACAACTGAGCGATCACTTCCTCATCCCAGGCAATTTCCTGTGTAAACGATGCAAGCCCCAGTGCGTTGATTCCATTCGCGCCGCTTGACGGAATCAATGCCAGCGCTTTTACCCCGCACGCCTCCAGGGTCATGCGATCCATCTCCGCATCCGCTGGCAAATCCTTCAGCCGCCGCAGCCGTACCGGCGCGCCGCTCAGCATCGCGTCGGCAATCCAGGGTGTCCGGTTTAACGAGAATTCCTGATGGCTCGCTGACTCTTCGCTGCGTTTTGAGGTCTGGACGCGTTCGTACTTGGTACCGTCATTGCCTTGCTGAAACCAGAAAACCTGATCCACATTTAACATTTCGCGGATCGCGCAAAGTTCCCGCTGCAATCCTGGCTCAAGCTCCTCACTGTTTAAGCTGGCGATTCTTCCCGAAGCGCTGGAAATTGCCCGCTGCACCGAGTGCAACTTTTTCAGCGCCGTTTCGGCTTTGCGCCTTCTCGGCATTTCCAGCCACAGCCACACCAGCAGAAACGCTTCCAGCAAAAGAATCGTGGTCAGTTCGTCGCTCATCGCGAGTGGTTTGCTGAGCCGGAAGGGCCAATGACTTGATGCCGGTTCGAAAAATAACAGAGGGTAAATAGCGAAAAACAAGACTGCGGTTGTCGCAAGGTATAGCGCAAACCAGTCCAGCCGCGCGATTAATTGTAATGGACGTGACCGTGCTGCGGGCCGGTTAGGAAGAGATCGAGACATTCGCCACCTTCATCCGACAAACCTTCACTCGGCGGCAGCCTTGGGCAAGTTCGGCTGCATTCTGTTGCTGTCCTTGTTTGAGGCACGAAGTCTAAAGCCTGTGCCTTGGCAAACACAATCTCGTTAGATATTCAGTGCGCTACCGTACAGAGCGGCGTCGTTTCTGTCTGCCGAGCCCCTTAATTGATGATCCTCTTTCGAATTGCGAACCGCAATAAGTCGGAGTTTGTCTTCAACTCGAATTCTTCCATGATCTTGTACTTATGAAATGCCACCGTACGCGCCGTGACCTGTAACACGTTCGCTGCTTCCTTCATCGTGCGGCCTTCCGCCAGGAGTTGCAGCACTTCCCGCTGCCGCGGTGTTAGCGACCGGTTTTTCTCTGAATCCGCGTCCTGTACGAATCTGTCCAACAGGTTTTGCGTCATGTGCGAAGTGACGAAGGTCTTGTCCTTCAGGACTTGCTGGATGGCTTCCACCAGCTCCGCGCTCGCTGATTTTTTCAGTAGAAACCCCGACGCCCATCTCCGCAAAACCTCGGCTGCGATGTCTGTGTCCTCGTTCATCGTCAACACGATCAGTTTTGTCTGCGGCAGAATCTTCTTCAGGCGTGCTCCCGCTTCGAATCCGTTCAGCACCGGCATGCTAAGGTCCAGAAGAATCACGTCAGGTTTTAGCTGCACGGCTTTTTCCAGCAAAGCCTGCCCGTCAGATGCGGTGCCCACAATTTTAAATTGCGGCTCCAGCAATCTGCCGAAAGCTTCAGCGACTAAAGTGTGATCATCGGCCAGAAGGATTCGCGGCTTACCCATCCTCCACCCCACGTTAGCTCAACTCACTGCCGGTCGCCCCGGCGCAAATTGTTTGGATCGAATGGTATGTATCATGGGACTAGGCGCCAGCGTTAGTCAAGTATCTGGCAAAACTCGCAGGGTCGCGCTCCGTGTCTGTCACCCCTGGGTGTACCGATTTCCTTACCGCTTACGTCCTACTCCTCTGGCGTGGGGGTGTGCCCGGCAATCGGCCTGCTTTGCGGTGCCAACCCAACGTAATATAAGGACTGCCATGCATTTCCGGACAAAATACACACCGTCGGCTTACTGCACTTTCGCTTTGCTGACGCTCTTCGCTTTTGGCCAAACCGTCAGCGCGCAACAGGCCGCCACGGCAACCGCACGTGTGGTCGGCACCGTACAAGCCATTTCCGGCAAGTCCCTTACTGTCATATCCGACAGTGGAACGACCTCCAGTGTCCTTGTCGAAGACGCCACGAAATTGCTGCAAATCGAACCCGGCAAAACCAATCTCAGCGACGCGACGCCTTTTTCTTTCGCCGAACTTCAGCCCGGCGATCGCGTGCTGGTCCGTGGCATTCTCGCCGACGATGGAAAAACTATTCGCGCCGCTTCGTTGATCGCCGTAAAAAAGGCCGCGCTCGCCGAAAAGCAGTCCAAAGAGCGCACTGAATGGCAACGCGGAGTGGGCGGACTCGTTAAATTAGTCGACACTTCGTCCTCGGCCATTTCCATTTCCACCAACGCAGTGGCCGGGAAAAAAGAAGTGGTCGTGCACTTCACAAGCGACACTGTTTTTCGCCGCTATGCCTCCGATTCCACGCGCTTTGATGCAGCGCGAATCGCCGCAGTTACAGAAATTCAACCCGGCGATCAACTCCGCGCAAGGGGCACGCGCGAAGGAGGAGCGGATTTCAATGCCAGCGAGATTGTATCAGGCACTTTCCGCAACATCGCCGGCATGGTCACTGCCAGCGACAGCACGACGAATACCCTGGTCGTCCAGGATCTTGCTACCAAGGCGCCGGTCGCTTTGAAAATTAACTCCGAATCGCAAATGCGCAAGCTTCCTCCGCAGTTTGCCGAGTCCCTCGCGGCGCGTCTCAAGAATCAGTCGGCGGGCGCGGCACAATCTCAGCCGAACGCGCAATCTACTGCGCCCCAACCGCCCGCTCAATCTGCTCCGGAGGGCGCTGCCGCCGGCGCTTCAGGCCAGCGCGGCGCCGGCGGCGATTTTCAACAAGTGATTGCCCGCATGCCCGCGGCAACTCTTTCTGATTTGCAGAAGGGCGAAGCGGTCATGGTGGTCACAACTCAAGGCAACGGCAAGGACCCGCTCACCGTCGTAACGCTTCTCGGGGGCGTGGAACCGATTCTGCGTTCTTCGACCAAAGGCGCTCAGGACATGATCCTCTCTCCATGGAGCCTGGGTGGCGGGGAGCCTCCCGGTAATTGATAATCTCGCTGTTCGAATTGTTTTAGGAGATCGAATGAATTTGCGGTTCGGGCTCAGCCCAATAAAATGTGTGTCCTTGCTCGTGTCTGTGCTGCTGTTTCTCGGCATCGCCTGCGCCCAGGTGCCGGTCGGCGGTGTGCGTGGTCAAGTTACCGATCCCTCCGGTGCCGCGGTGGTCGGTGCCACGGTGGTCGTTGTCCCCGCTGAAGGCGCTTCGAGTACCGGCACCACCAATCGCGATGGAATTTTTGAAGTCAAGCCACTTGCTCCCGGCAAATATACGGTGCAGGTTTTCGCGCAGGGCTTTGCGCAATTTTCGGTGAGCAATGTTGCCGTTGTTGCGGGCTCGCCTGTGCTTCTCGACGTCCATCTCGCGATCGAGGAACAAAGAGAAAAAGTCGTCGTCTCGGATTCCACCACGCAGCTCGACATCAGCAGCGGCAGCAACGCCAATGCCCTCACGCTGAAGGGCAAGGATCTGGAAGCTCTATCCGACGATCCCGACGAATTGCAGGACGAGCTGACCGCGCTGGCCGGGCCTTCGGCCGGGCCCAACGGTGGCCAAATCTACATCGACGGCTTTACCGGCGGCCAGCTCCCGCCAAAATCCTCCATCCGCGAAATTCGCATCAACCAGAATCCCTTCTCCGCCGAATATGACAAGCTTGGCTATGGCCGCATCGAAATTCTCACCAAACCAGGCACCGATAAATTCCACGGCCAATTCATGATTAACGGCAATGACGACGCGTTCAATTCCAGAAGCCCTTTTGCAGGCACCGCGGAACAGCCCGGCTATCACTCCATTCTTTACAGCGGCAACATCGGCGGCCCGCTCAGCAAAAAAGCTTCTTTCTTCTTCAACATCGATCGCCGCAATCTCGACGAAATCTCCATCGTCAACACGCCCGCGCTCGATGCAAATCTGAATCCCATTCAATTCACGCAAGCCGTTCCCAATCCTCGCACCCGCACCAATCTGACCCCGCGAATTGACTACCAGCTTTCTCCCAGCAACACCCTGACCGCTCGCTATCAGTATTACCGCGAAAATGAAGTAAACAACGGGGTCGGCCCGTTCGCACTTCCTTCCCAGGCTTACAACGAGCTCAACACCGAACAAACCCTGCAGGTCAGCGATACCAAGACCCTGACCGAACGCACCATCAACGAAACTCGCTTTCAATACGCTCGCTCCACGACCACGCAAAACGTTGCCGACACGTCTCCCTCCATCAATGTCAGCGGCGCGTTCACCGGCGGCGGCAACAATCTCGGCAATACTCTTCAAACTACGAACGGTTACGAAATCCAGAATTACACTTCCATCGCTACCGCCAGGCACTTCATCAAATTCGGCGCGCGGGTGCGAATTGACGACGACACCACCGCCAAGACCCTCGGATTCAACGGAGCTTTCACTTTCAGTTCGCTCACCGCGTATCAAATCACGCAGCAGGATTTGCTGGCCGGCTTCTCTCCCGGGGAAATCCGCACCGACTGCCGCGGTACGTCGCCGGCCGGAATTCCCATCTGCGGCGGCGCCGACCAGTTCGCACAAACCGTGGGCAACTCGCAGATTCAGAACACCTACGCGGACCTGGGCGTTTTCGCCCAAGATGAATGGCGTCTGCGTCCCAACCTCACGGTGAACTACGGTCTGCGTTACGAATTTCAGAACGGCCTCAACGACAAAGGCGGCCTCGCCCCGCGAATCGGCCTCGCCTGGGGTCTCGGGAAAACCAAGCAGGGCACACCAAGAGCCGTCATTCGCGCCGGCTTCGGAATTTTTTACGACCGCTTCAAGCAACTGTACATCGAGCAGGCAGAATTGCTGAATGGCGTGACGCAACAAAGTTTCGTCATCACGAATCCTGATTTCTACCCCAATCTCCCTACCGCGGCGGAACTTGCTGCCGCGCAAACCTCTCCCACCACATACCGGATCGATCCCAATCTCAAGACTCCGTACACCATGCAATCCGGTGTCACGCTCGAAAAGCAGCTTGGAAAATTTGCCAACATCGCTGTCACTTATTTGAATTCGCGCGGTGTACACGCGCTTCTCACCCGTAACATCAACGCGCCTCTTCCACCCGCCTTCGATTCAACCGACCGTCCTCTTGGTGGTAACAACAACCTCTATGAATACGTATCCGGCGGGAACTTCAAGCAAAATCAGCTCATTGTGAATGGTTCGGTCCGCACCGGATCGCGCGTGTCGCTGTTCGGCTACTACGTTTTAAATTACGCCAACAGCGACACCAACGGTGTCGCGTCATTCCCCTCCAATCAGTTCGACCTCGCCACCGACTACGGCCGCGCCGTGTTTGACACTCGCCAACGCCTTTTCTTGGGCGGCTCCATCGCTTTGCCCCATCGTTTCCGCGTCAGTCCGTTTCTCGCAGCCAGTTCCGGCGTTCCGTTCAACATCACCAGCGGAACCGACGCCAACAACGATTCCGTTTTTACCGACCGCCCGACGTTCGCGCAATTCCAAGCAGCGCTGGCCGGATTGACCGTTCCGGGGAATATTTCCTTCAACTGCCAAACTGCTCCGGACGCGGAAATTCCGGTAAACTGCGGACAGGGTGCGGATCGTTTCTCGTTGAACATTCGTCTTAGCAAGACTTTCGGGTTTGGCAAGAAAACCAACGCTGCCCTAAGCAACGCTGGCCCGATGTCCGGAGGCACGTTCGGCCGAGGCCCCGGAGGCCCAGGCGGCGGGCGCGGTAATCACGGCGGCGGATTTGGAGGCGGCGATAATTCCGGCCAGCGCTACAGCCTCACGCTGGGTATTTCCGCGCGCAACATCTTTAACAACGTGAATGAAGGCACGCCGATCGGGGTCCTGAGCTCACCGATCTTCGGTCAGGCCAACGCGCTGGCTGCAGGGCCTTTCGGCAGCACTACCGCTAATCGCCGCATCGATTTGCAAATCACGTTCGCTTTCTGACCGGCTAGTCCCGGTCTTTCTGCTTTGATTTGCGCGCCGGTTTTGTCTCTTGCGTTGCCGCAAACACGTTGTGTTGCGGCGCTGGCATAGGCCGGTCGCCCATGCGATCCTTCCACAATTCCGGATTTAATTTTGCGGTGTCGACCGCATCCGCGTGGCTGAAGTCCATTCCCACGCCTTCGCGCCAATCCTTTTCGTTCATTTTGTAAATCATTCCATTGTCACGATTGCGATAGTCCGCCGAAAAAGGCGCTTGCTCGCCCGTTCCGCTGAAAAGCGGCGCCATCAACGCCGCGCGTCCATCGTTTGCATTCATGCGCGGCGCACCCAGCAATGCTTCCATGGTGCCGATCACGTTGATGGTGGTGTAAAAAGTGTGATCGACAAACGGTTTCGCGCTTCCGCTGGAGTCTTTAGCCTGCGGCGCGTATTTGCTGATGACCAGCGCGATGCTGCGGTGCGAATCCACGTGATCGGGCCCGTCCTGCGCATCATCTTCGAGCACAAAAAACGCGGTGTCGTCCCAATACGCGCTGTGAGAGACGGCATCCACCGCGCGTCCTACCGCAAGATCATTGTCGGCCACCGATGCCGACGGAGTGGGCTTGCCCTTGGCCAACCCCGCGGTGTGATCATCCGGAAGACGCAACAAAATAAATTGCGGCATTTCGTCCTTGCCGGACTTGCGCAGTTCAGCAAACTTGTTGAACTCGTTCAGAAACTCATCGACGCGCAGTTGATCCGGATATTCCACCTTAAAATCCGGGAACGCCGGATCGAAGTGCCCGCGGAGTTCAGACTCCGCCGCGATATTCTTGGCGAGCACGGGAATGTCCCAGGCATACGGACTGGGCCCGCCGTGCGGATCGCCAACATTCTTTTCCAGTGGTTCGCCTTTCTTGATGACGGCTCGCCTGCATTGCACTCCCGCGACTTTCGGCGGCCCCGCACTTGACCATTCGCCATCGTCTTCTTCCTTCGCATTGCACCAGCGCGACACAATAAACTCCCCGTAATGCCGGTAGGAAATTCCGTGCGTCGCGAAATTCCTCCAAAGGTACCCGCCGGTAGGTTCGCCGGCATCGGGAAGTTGGTCCTCTACAGAAATTCCGCCGAGCAATTCGCCTTCTGAATCGTAGGTGTGTTCATGCCCGCGATATCCTACCGGAGTGGTCTTTGCGATGTAATCGGAGACCGAGGCCGATGTGGACCAGATATGCCCGTCACCTGAGACGTCCCCGCTGTCGTAAAAATTATCCAAAACGCCAAAGCGCTTCGCCAGCGCATGCTGATTCGGAGTGATGTCTTGGCCGTACATGGTCAAGGATGGGTCGCTGTCGCCCACGCCGAGATCGCCAAAAACCTGATCGTAGGTGCGGTTTTCCTTGATGATGTAAATCACGTGATGAATCTTATTTTGGCCGGAAGCGAACACAACGTGATCGGTGTTGCCACGGGTCTCATTCCGTGCGGCTGCTTCTTCGGTGTACTTCGATAAACTCCGTTCGATTTCCGGAATCGGCAACCGCGCTAAGGACCCGTGAATCAGTCCCAGCACGTAAGGATATCCCGGACGCCCATTTCTTTGCTGCTCGGTGGGTTGCGAATTGGGGCCCGAGCCATGCCCTTTGGCGCTGGCAATCAGCAAATCCTTTCCTGCCGTCGCGACTACGGTGGGGTACCACTCCGTGGGAATAAATCCGATGGTTTTTGTCGACGTGAGATCGAACACAGAGACTGAATCTGAAATTGCATTGGCTGAAAATAGATATTTTTCGTCCGCGGATAGCGCCAGAGATTGCGGATCGCTCCCTCCATAAGCTTGAGTTGCCGGCTTTGTGGATAAGGTATAAAGCGTTTTTCCGCTGCGTGGATCGAGCGCAACGATTTGATCGCGATTGGTGAGCGCGACAAAAAGGACGGAATTGTCACGGTTCAGCAAAAGCGCAGTCGGATGGGATCCTCCGGCAACAGGAGCGGTTGGCTTGCCGAGTTCGATTTTGCGAACCACTTTCCCGCTCCTCAGGTCGAGTTCCGCTACCGTGGAAGCATTCCAAAGGGAGACGAAGCCCCGTTTGCCGTCCTTGGTGAGTACCGTGGTGTAGGGCAGGGAAGCCGGAATACGCTTGAAGGTCGCCAGATCGAAGCGGTGAACAATCGTTCCATCCGAAGGATTCAGAAGCAAAGCTTCATCTGAGCTGTTGCAGGCAACCAGGATTCTTTCGTCGCCGGCAACTTTTCCTACACTCAGCCCACCGGGGTAGGTGACATCTTTGAATTGCGTGCGGCGCTCTTTGCCGGGCGGCAGGGAAGTCCGAGCAGGAATTTTCAAGAACCGTTCCGGGGTGATCCTTCCGTCTGCGAAGACATAGACCGCGATGCCGTTGCCGGTACTGCCTTCTTTCTTGCCGAGGGGATCGCTGTAGGAGGCCATCGAAGCGAATAAATGTTTGCCATCAAGCGAAAACGCGAGCCCCAGAAAATAAGTTTGCCGAGCATTGCGGTTAAGCCGATTCTCGGGAAAGTCCGAAAGCTGGTTGGTTTCGAGATTCAGAACCGAGAGCGACTGTTTGAGATTGTCGGCATAGGCTCCGAATCCGCTGTGCAGAAAGACGACGAAGCGGCCGTCGGGAGATACCGCCCCAGCCGTGGGCAGATTATTGATCTCGCGCGGGTTACCGGGAACTTGCGCCAGCAAGCGGCCGTTCGGCAACTGTACGGGAGCGGTGGACTGCTGAGCGACAAGATTCATCGAGGCGATGAGAAAGATTGCCGAAACACACGGCAAAAATCGCAGACAATAGTTTTTCGACATAGGAAGAGTTTACACGCCTCACATGAAGAAATGATGAATCGAGCCCGCCTCGATGCCTGGATTGCTGTACGATGACAATCGGCGGGAATGGGAGCAGGCGAAATGCGGAAGAAGAAAAAGCGGCTCGACAAAGGAATTGAAGCCCGGAGACTGGCACGTAATGTCGCGGCGAAACCGGGTTCGACCCGTGTGGTTGACGACAAACGGAAGAAGGCTGAAAAACACAAAACAAAGTGGACTGAAACGACGGACTAGCAATTTCGCGGACGGTTCGAGCTTCGTTACAGGTAGCCCTATCCGCTGCCGATGAGGCCCAGACCGGGCCTAATTTTTGGATCCTCAACCGGGTTTGTATGCGGGGATGGATTCGTCTGTGCGAAAGACCGGCGAACGAGTGATGTTGCGGCGATCCGCGAGCGCATTGGCGATGGATTCGATTTCCGCTTTGCCAAAGCCTTCGCTGGCGACTTGCACCTTGCCATCCGGATTAATTAGGAAAAAGGTGGGGACACTGGTCAGGTGGTAAGCATTCGAAACCGGGTAGGCGGGTTCGTCAATTAGAATAGGAAACGTGACGCCGAATTCCTGTGCGAAATCGCGCGAAGCACTGGCGTTGTCCTGGGAAACGGCGACGAAACTCGCGTCGCTTCCACCATATTGTTTGAAGACGCGTTCGAGAAAAGGAAACGTGAATTTACATACCGGGCAAGAAACTTTGAAAAAGGAGAGCGCGACCGGACCGCGCTGCAGGGCCGAACCGAGATTGAATTCATTACCGTCGATCGACTTCAGAGAAAAACCGGGTGCAACGTTCCCGGGAACGATTCTTGACATTCCGTCTTCTGCTCCGAGCCAGCGGCGAAGCCGGCGGTAGATGGACATAGCGAAAGAAAGCTTATCTTACGTGCGTGTGCGCCCACAAATTAGATGCCGAGCGAGGCTACCGGGGTATAGCGCCGTTTTCTGTGGTCCGGCGACTGGATGATACATAATTGCGAGGCTCGGATTGTTTTTGACACAGAGGTCACAGAGACCGCGGAGCAGAGCCAGTGGATTTATTTAGTGGATGTGGCGGGTTTTGCGCTGCATGAAATCCATTAGGAGGTATTGGCCGAGGTTTTGTGGGGTGGTGAAGTAGGCTTTGCCGCGGCACATTTGCGTGATTTTCTGGACGAAATTGACGAGGGAATAGTCGGTGGCCAGCATGAAGGTGTTGATCATGATGTTGGCGCGCTTGCATTTGTTGACTTCTTCGAGGGTTTCGCTGACCACGAAGGGGTCGAGACCGAAGGCATTCTTGTAGATGCGGCCGTCTTCGAGAGTGAGCGCGGACGGCTTGCCGTCGGTGATCATGACGATTTGGCGCATGTCCTTACGTTGGCGCAACAGAATGCGCTGCGCCATGCGCAGACCTTCGCGCGTGTTGGTATAGAACGGGCCGACTTGCACGCGGGCCAGTTCGTTCAGAGGAACTTCCTCCGCGCTGTCGTGGAAAAGAACCAGATGCAGCGTGTCACCGGGAAATTGCGTGCGAATCAAGTGCGACAGCGCCATCGCGACGCGTTTTGCCGGAGTGAAACGGTCCTCGCCGTAGAGAATCATGCTGTGCGAACAATCGAGCAGGACGACGGTCGCGCAGGATGATTGGTATTCGCACTGGTGGACCATGAGGTCCTTGTAGCCGATTTCGATGGGGACTTTTGCGCCATCGCGCCGCACCGCGTTGAACAAAGTTTCGCTGACGTCGAGATTCAGGGTGTCGCCGAATTCGTAGGCGCGCGATGCGCCGCTACTCTCCACGCCGGTGGCCATGTCGCGCGTGTCGTGCCGGCCGAAGCTGCTGCGGCCCAGCGAGCCGAGAAGATCGCGCAAAGTCTTGAATCCAAGAAAATCGATCGTCTTGTCGGTGATTTCAAAGCGCGCTTCCGTTTTGCGCTCCAACGGGTCGCCGATTGCCCCCCGCGCGGACATCTGGTTGGGAGGAGTAATCTGCGGCTGCTGCTGCGGATTGATGAAGCCTTCGTTGGAAAGGCGTTCGATCAATTTATCGAGCAGGTCCTGAATGTCCTGATTGTTCGAAGCGTCGGAGCGGCTCAGGAGCTCTCGCAATTCTTCGCTGAGCTTGTCGTCGGAGAGCAGATCGCCTTCCTGCAGGGCGCGCAGAATTGCTTCGCGCAAAGCTTCCATTGAACGGTCGGGATCGAATTCGGAGATGCCGTAATATTGCGATTCGAAACCGCTGCGCAGGAAGAAATCGCCGAGGCGTTTGACGAGTTCTTCGAGGTCGACGCTGTCGGCCGGTTCGCCTGTGTACTTGGTAAATTTTGTGAATTTCATGGTCGTTGCAACTCTATCTTACGCCTCAACGTACGATTCCTTACTAAAGGTCAGATCTGCTCTCAGATCCCTCGTCGCGATGCTCCGCGGGAAGACGGCTCTTTGCCGGGCCGTCAATTGTAGCTGCGCCGCGGGGGACGATTTGGATTCTCGCGCGGGTCCTGCTGCTTCGGCTTTTCGGCGAAGAATCCGCGTTCCTCGCTGCGTCCGATGCGACGATGCGCCCAAAGCCCTTCAAGAATCATTTCCGCGGCGGCTGCTGCGTGCGCGTGGTCCTTTTTATCTTTCACGCCGAGGCGGTCCACGTGGTCGATCAGATCCTTGATATTTGCCAACTGCTTGTAGCGGTCGGAACTGGAAGCCAGCTCGGCGAATTTCAATTCACCGCCCAGTTCGAACCACTGCACGACCGGTTGAAAGTTGACATCAGCAAAGCGCCGTGAGAACACTCGGCCAACTGCAGTGCGAATCAACTCGCGGGCAACGGTGTCGGCGCCCTTCAGTTCGCCTTCGTATTCCAACTCCAGCTTGCCGGTGACGGACGGCAGCGCAGAGTAAATGTCGGCAACGCGCGCGACGGAATTCTTTTCGCCGGTGCGCGCCGCGCGCTGTTCCGCATTGCTCACAACACTTTCCAAGACTGAAATCGGCAACCGCTGGCTGACGCCGGAGCGCTTGTCCACACGCTTGTCATCACGCGCCTGAAAGGCAATTTCTTCGACCAGCTCGCGCAGATAATCGGGAACTTCGACGCGATAACCGGAATCGCGCCCGGTCCACGCTTCCTGTTTGGTGATCGAAATACCTTCTTCGATCGTTGAGGGGTAGTGGGTGCGAATTTCGGCGCCGATGCGGTCCTTCAGCGGAGTAATAATTTTTCCGCGTGCCGTGTAATCTTCGGGATTGGCGGAAAACACCAGCAACACATCCAGCGGCAGGCGCAAGGGGTAACCTTTAATCTGAATGTCGCCTTCTTGCATGATATTGAACAGGCCAACCTGGATTTTTCCGGCCAGGTCCGGCAGTTCATTGATGGCAAAAATGCCGCGATTGGCGCGCGGCAGCAATCCATAGTGAATGGTGAGTTCGTCAGAAAGATCGCGCCCACCGCGCGCGGCGCGAATCGGATCGACGTCGCCGATAATGTCCGCCATGGTCACATCGGGAGTAGCGAGCTTTTCCACGTAACGAAGATCGCGCGGCATCCATACGATCGGCGTATTGTCGCCATCTGCGGCGATGCGATCGCGGCACATGCGGCAAATCGGGCGGAGCGGATCGTCGTTGATTTCGCAGCCGGCTAGCACCGGAATTTCCGCGTCGAGAAGATTCGCAACTCCGCGCAGGATGCGGCTCTTCGCCTGTCCGCGCAATCCCAACAAGATGAAATTGTGCCGCGACAACAGGGCATTCACGATTTGCGGAATCACCGTATCTTCGTAGCCATGCACTCCGGGAAAAAGCGTCTCGCCGCGTTCGATGGCGCGCAACAAATTCGCGCGGATTTCATCTTTCACCGAGCGTGACGCGGTGCGAGCGTCAAAATCCGGAATGCGGCGCAGCTCTCCGAGGGTCGCAGGTCTCGCGCGGCCTCCGGCAGAGTGCAGCGATGCAGAAACAGTCATTTAGCCCCCAAACACCGCTGTGAATGCGGCGGGTCCTCAGTTAGATGCTGGTGCTGCGAAATCGGTCGGCTCAATTCAAAGCGTGGCCGTTGCCTGCGGCTTGCGCGCGCAGCGTGTCTTCCTTCTGTAGATGCGGCGCCCATTCGCGGAGGTACGCCACTAAACGCTCCTGCCTTTCGGCCTCCGAGCGCAATTCCAGAATGCGCTGTTTCCAGAGCAGATCCATGGGAAGGCGCGAGGCAATTCGGTACGAGATGTCATTTTCGGCTGGTTTCGCAAGGTCGCGCGGGTAATCATCGAAAATCAGCGTGTGGCACGTTTCGTAAAGTTCAATCAAGTCGCGCGAGATTCGCGGGTTCACGGGTACCGACCGGTCGTCCAGAAAATCAACGGCTCCGCGCAGCAGCGGGTCGTCGGAAAAAAGTTCGACGATTCGGAACGGCTCGCGTCCGACAGTCAAAATGTCGCAGCGCCCGTCGTCATAGCGGCTGGTGACTTCCAGAATTTCCGCGGTACAGCCGGTCCCGGCCATCCCGTTGGGCAGCGCCAACAGCATGCCGAAGGGCGACTTCGTTTCCAGGCAATCGCGCACCATTTGCCGGTAGCGCGGCTCAAAAATGTGCAGAGGCATATCGGCGCCGGGTAG
>Ga0210406_10002823_pt1 | contig 19454 bp, 22 predicted proteins | sample IncBWC30MmetaG_FD_155454 | JGI IMG/M metagenome (GOLD analysis project Ga0210406, IMG submission 155454) | Forest soil microbial communities from Barre Woods Harvard Forest LTER site, Petersham, Massachusetts, United States - Inc-BW-C-30-M | ecosystem: Environmental > Terrestrial > Soil >... | reverse complement strand
GATAGTCGGGGGTGGAACTGGCCGCCCAGTTCCTGACAGGATTGCGATCCCCAAAGGAGTGCTCCCGACGGGCACGGTGGCGATCACGGTATTGCTCGACGTGTCGATCACGGTGACGGCGCCGGGTCCGTTCCCAATGGTGTTGGTTGCAATTGCCACGTAAGCGCGCGTTCCGTCCGGCGTGATCGCGATCCCAGATGGGCCGGTTCCTACACCGACGGTGCTGACCACGGTGTTAGTCGATGTATCGATCACATTGACGGGGCCGTTGCCGCCAAAGCCAAAAGTCACCACATAGACACGCTTTCCGTCCGGTGTGATGGCGACATTAAATGGAGAGTCCTCAATGCTCGGAACGGCCACTGTCGCGACCACGCTGTTGCTCGAGGTGTCGATCACCGAGAGGGGGCCACTGGGGCTCGCCACGTAAGCGCGCGTTCCGTCCGGCGTAATGGCAACACCCACGGGGCCCGGGACGTTCACCGTGGCGACCACCGTGTTGCTCGATGTATCAATCACTGAGACAGACCCGCCCCCGGCGACGCTGCCGACGTTGGTCACATAAGCGCGAGTTCCGTCGGGCGTGATGGCCACACCACCGGGGGCTGTCCCGACGGTAATCTTGGCGGTTACGGTGTTGCTCGAAGTGTCGATCACCCAGACGGAGCTCATGTTGTCCCGCGTCACATAAGCGCGCCTTCCGTCCGGGGTGATTGCGATCCCGCTGGGGTAGCCTCCCACCATCACTTTGGCGAGCACGGCATTGTTCGACGTCGCGAGTACCCAGACCTCGCCGCCGCCGTTCGCCACGTAGGCACGGTTTCCGTCCGGGGTGATGGCTATCCCGTTAGGTTGGTTCCCCACCGCGATCGTGTAAATCACCGTGTTGCTGGATGTGTCGATCACCGAGACCGAGTTGGAGGCAAAATTCGCTATGTAGGCGCGGCCTTGGGCATAGGCAACCTGGCTTAAACTCCAGAGTCCAATCAGCGCGAGGATGCGTTTCTGGGCCATCCGATAGCCGCAAGTATACATCCACTGCCTCGAGCCGCGCACGCTACTGTAAGGAAATCACAACGCCTGAAGGGGTCGCGACGCCGCCGACGCTGGCCTGCAGCGAGACATCACCTGTGCCAAGACCCGATGGAACCGTCAGGTTGAGCTGGTAGAGACCGGCCCCCGATAAGCCGGCAAACGCCGGGGTCACGTTCAGGTTGTTTAGCAAAAGCGTCACCGGATTAGTAGTTGGCGCCGCTCCGGAAAATGCCTGGCCAGCGAGAACAGCCGGATTGGTCGGCCCAAAGCCGGTGCCGAAAAGCTCCACAACGTCGCCGGCCTTCGCGGCCACGGTCGGATAGCCAAGTGAAGTCCCGGTGGGCCCAACAATGTCGTACGCGCCTCCGCCATAAGTTCCTGAACCATCCGATCTCAGGATGATGGCGGCCACGTGCTTGGAGTCCAGCAAGAAGAAAGAAGGACCAAACTGAGCCAGCGCTACTGTCGAAGTTGCAGTCCCACTGGGCGTGGTGACCACTACCGGCACAGCGCCAGTGGCTGCATCATTCGGGACTTGCAAATTAATCTGTCCGGGGCTGACAAACGAGAGGAAAGCCGCTTTGCCGTCAATCGTCACACTGGTACCGCCGAGGGCAATCGGAAAGTTTCCAGTCCAGGTTGCGGTGCCGCTGGCCAGGTTGATTCCGTAAATCGACACCCATTCGCCAGGCTGAATCGATCCGGGTACGATGCCACCCGAAGCGATTGCCGGGAGAAGCGCGGGCTCGGCGATCGCTAAGAGTTTCTCGCTCGCCAGGTTCAACAGGCCCTGCGCCGACATGGCGACGGTGACGCCGCTGGTCTCGACCACCTGAGCCGGCGCATTGACTCTAGCCGTCGCGTACTGAATGTCCGGAGCGTAGATTTGAAGATAATTGAGGGGCGCGGTGCCTTGGGTTCCGCCGAAGAACGAGGCGGCCGCCGTTCCGTTGAAGTAGTCGTTGAGTACGTTATATTCCGCCTGTTCGGGCGGGATCAAGTCCTTGGCAGGGACCTGATTCAGTGTCTTGAAACTTGCCAAATCCGCCTGCGTGACTCCGGGCGCCAGGCAGGCCTGCGGGATGCATGCCACCGGAATGCACCCTTGTACAGTACAACTGGGTGGAATGCTGCAGCCTGCTGGTGTGTCCTTTGCGTTGGGAGGGAATGTGCTCGTGCAGCCTTCCTGCAAGGTGAAATTCGCAAAAGACGTGTTGAATTGCGACCCGCCCAGGATTTGAGCCGAAGGCAACGTCAACTGCGCGGTTCTCTGCGATAGTAACTTCACACTGGCGACATCCAGGTTGAGGCCAACGCGCGAGGCTTCCATCCCGCTTTCCTGGGTGGCTTTGGCATTGGCTCCTCCGACGGTCGGATTCACGAAGTGGGACAGGATCGTCGTCTCGGCTCCGCAATCCATGTCTGCGGCACCAGTGCAGTCGTTGGCGAAGGCACTGGGAATTGTGAAGGCGCCACCTGCAAAATTGGGTAGGCCGTCGCCCGTGGTTGCGACCAGCGTCACGCCGCTGAAAACCTGCCCGTACATGTCGATCGCCGCGTTCCATTCATCAATGAAAGCTTGATCCGACCTCTGGTACGCGGCCATGCCGGCGTAGCGGAACGCCAGCAATTGAAGCCACACCTGGTTGGGCGATAGGCCTCCGAACTGGGATTGAGAAAGAGCGGTTCCACTCGGCAGCAGCATCTCTGCTGAGGCGGCGGTTGGTCCGGCGACGGCGATGGAGACGAACGCCGGGTTTGACCCATAGCGTGCGGCAAGGGCCGTCAGGAAGGTCCGCCAAGCGCTCTTGTAAGTGGGATCCCAAGGTAACGGAAGCTCCATGCTGTCCCCGCCTTCCACGAAAGCTTCGAAGGTCACTTTGCTGCACGTGGTCAACGGAGCTGGTGTCGGGAACTGAAACAGCGGGTCGCAGGAGGGAAGCAGATCCAATATCCATTGGGGCGACTGAAAACCTGCCGAGACAATAAGCTGAATAGTCTTCGGGATCTGGGTTGGATTCTGGGCATCCCACGTCGAAATCTGGGCGAACGCATCGTCCACATAACTCCAGTCATACGGATTGGCGGCGCTAGGAGGATTGGGATTCAGAGTATCCCAATGCACCTGCAGCGTCAGCCCGGAGATGGCGGGATTGCCCAGGAGGTCCTGATAAAGATTGTTGAAATAGGCGTTCAACGCCGCAGCCGAAATCGTGGGATTCGCTTTCTGCTGCTGCTTGATGTTGTCCTCGACGTTAACCACGGCGTAAATGCCTCGCGGTCTGCGTGGGACTGGCTGACCCTGCGCCATGCAAGCCGGCGCGAGCACAAGAAAACTCAGGATGAAAGCATGCCTTACCGGACAAGCCATCGTGGCCTCCTCTGCTAATCCACCCTGTTACTCTATCCCGAATTGCCGACGGCCTCTAAGGTCCTGCTAGCAATTCCGCCGCCGTCAGTGCGTATACCTGCGCGCATTGCACAATGCGATCGATTGGAACAAACTCGTTCGGTCCGTGCGAAACCGTGAGCAGCCCAGGGCCATAGGCGAAGGCTGGAATTCCACGCTCGGCATAAAAACGGATTTCGAGCAGACCGGGGCACATCTCGAATTGGGCGGATTTACCTGTCACTTCCAAGATGTTGCGCGCCAGAGCCTGCGCAAACGCATCATCTTCCGCCACGCCACACGATCGTCCTTCTTGCAGCGTTTCCACTTCGAGATCGATGCCGCCGGTGCGGGCCTGCTCCAGTACCGCGAACAGGCGCTGCTTTTCTTCATCGAAATCCTCTTCGGGATTCATGCGGCGGTCGATAGTGAACGAGCAGCGATCCGGCACTACATTAAAGTTAGTCCCGCCCTCGGTGCGCCCGCCCAGCATGAGAATCGATCGCCGCGCGGCATCGGGGGCAATATGAAAATCCGTCGTGCGCGTCTCCACTTCGGTTTTCAGGTCCGATAATGCCCGGGCTACTTCCAGCATCCGATCGAAAGCATTAATACCCTCATGCTGCCGTCCAACGTGGGCGGACTTGCCTTTCACCATCACCCGCAGCGTGATGGCGCCGCGATTCGCGTTCCATACCACGCCGCCGGTTGGCTCGGGCGTCAGCATGCCTAAGGCGTTCTGCCCTAAGAAACCACGCTCCTCCAGATAACGTGAGCCTCGCGGTCCGGCCGTCTCTTCGTCTGGAACAAAAACCAAGCCGATGCGCCCATCGAGCGGTACTCCACAATCCGTCAGCGCGCGAGCCGCATAGATCATCGCCGCTAGGCCGCTCTTCATATCTGATGAACCTCGGCCAAAGAGATTCGCGCCCTTCACCGACGGCTCGAACTGCGTCGGGCTTTGGGCCGGAACCACGTCATAGTGGCCGCTGAAATAAAGGGTCCGATCGCCCACGCCGGAGAAGCTCAGAACGCAATCGCCTTCGACGCGCGTGTCCGCGAAGCCGAGTTCACGCAGCCTGCGGCATAGCAATTCGACTGCGTCGCCATAACGACTGCCTGGTGGATTCTCAGTGGGGATGGCGACGAGTCCACGTGTCAGCTCCACCATCGCGTCGCGATAACCTTCGACAGCCTGTGTAATGTTCGAATGCATCGGGTAATCTAAATGAGAGTGTCCCACAGCGTTACACGCCGAAACTTTGTCGCAGCCATGGCGCTCGGCGCGGTTCGAACCCGGGCCGCCGGCCGCAAGCGTACGGTCGTCTTTATCTGTATGGATGGCTGTGATCCGGCATATCTGAAACTGAGCGACGTTCCCAATCTGAAGCGCATGATGGCGGCCGGGATGTATCGCGAAGGCCATTGCGTGATGCCTTCGGTCACCAACGTCAACAACAGCTCCATTGCAACCGCTTGCTTTCCACGGGAGCACGGCATCACCGGAAATTACTATTACGACCGCGCGACCGCAAAAGGAACGTACATGGAGTCGCCTGAGTTCTTGCTCCGGCCGACCATATTCGAGAAGGCCCGCGCGGCTGGATATCGCACGGCCTTTTTGTCGTCCAAGGGCAAGCTGCTGGAGTTGCTTAGAAAAGGGGCTGACGTCGCGGCCGCTGCTGAGCAAGCGCCACCCGAGCTCCAAAATGTCGCCGGTCCCCAGGCCGATGTTTATTCCGCCGATCTGAATTACTGGACCTTCCGCGCCGCCCGCCACGTGTTGCGCTCAGGCTACAACTTTCTCTACCTCTCCACCACCGATTACATGATGCATACCTATGCGCCGGATCAAGCGCCCTCGCTAGAGCACATGCATCAAGTGGACAAATTGCTAGGTGCGATTGTCGACGATCACCCTAATATCGAAATCTACATGAGCGCCGATCATGCCATGAATGCAAAATCCAAAGCGGTGGACTTGGGCCGCCTGCTGGCGCGTGAAGGTGTGGCCGCGGTCGCCGTCCCGATCATTAAAGACCGCTATGTGAAGCACGCCCAGAATCTGGGCGGTTCGTCCTATATCTACGTCAAGAATTCAAAGGATCTCGACCAGACTGTTTCCACGCTGCGGAGCCATCCGGCCGTCGAGCAGATTTACACCAACGCGGAAGCGGCCTCGAAATTCATGCTGATGCCGGACCGCATTGGTGACTTGATGGCGCTTGCCAAGAAAGATTACGTCTTCGGCGATCTGGACGCCGTCGAGAAGGACGTCAAGATTCGATCGCACGGATCACTGCACGAGTTAACGGTGCCGATCTTGTGCTACGGCCGGAAAGTCAATCCCGCGGACTACGAGTACAACTTCGACATCACCCGCCGGTTCAACTTCGCCGCCGATTAAGGATTCTGCGGCCACATTCCTGGACGTCAATGCACTGGCACTTCTGCGCTCGTTCGAGAAGGCCTCGCATGAACTCGATCCGCTGAGAAAGGGCTTCCAGTTCGTCGATCTTCTTAAGGCAAAGCTTCTGCATACGTTGCGATAAGGACGCCTCACCCGCCTTGCCGAAAAGCTCACGGATCTCTTCCAGCGTGAATCCGCATCCCTTAGCCCAATCGAGCAGAGCCAGCCGCGGGAGAATGTTCTGGTCATATCGCCGCTGGCCGCCGGAGCGGCCTGGCTTCGGAAGCAGGCCCACCTTCTCGTAAAACCGAATGGCCGAGGCGCGCACATGAGCGTACTTGGCAACCTCTCCGATCGTCATGAAAACGGGAGTTGTCATTGATAATTTGAAGTGTACTTGAAGTATTCACGAAGAGTTTACTTGACTTAAAGCGCAGTTTAAGTCTTATGATCCAAACATGAAACAACTCGCTCCTCTACTTCTTGGCGTGCTCATCTTGGCCGCTCAATCCCCGGCCGGTCAATCCGTATTCGCCTGCAACCTCAAGGCGTTCCAACCCGAAGAACGCAAAACTCACGACCGCCTCACCGCACAACTGAGGTCCGCGGCGGTCGCGCGACGTGAGCTGCCAAACGGATACTCATTCCAGATGGATACTGGGAAAGTCTCTATCGCCCAAGTGGCCGAATGGGCCGTGCTGGAACGCAAGTGCTGTCCATTCTTCGACTACCAGCTCGATCTACACAGCGAAGAAAATACCCTGTGGTTCACGCTCAAAGGACGCGAAGGCGTGAAGAAGTTTATCGAAATGGAAGTTCCCTGGGCTAGATGACCATCGCGGCCGGCTGCCGGATCTCCATGCAGCCCTTTCCGGTGGGCAGCATCTTGCCTGGATTTAGCCGGCAGGCCGGATCGAAAAGATTCTTGAAGCGGCGGATCATCTCCAGGCTGTCGTCGGAAAACTGCTCGGCGATCAGCTCCATCTTTTCCATGCCGACGCCGTGCTCGCCCGTGATAGAGCCACCTTCGGCAACGCAAAAGCGCAGAATCTCATCGCCCGCGGCCTTGGCGCGTTCCAACTCGCCCGCATGGTGCGGGTTGAAAAGGATGATGGGGTGCATGTTGCCGTCGCCAGCGTGGAAAATATTGCTGATGGTTAGGCCATGTTTCTCGGCAACCTTCTGAATGTGTCGCAGCGTCGGTGCGACCTTGGTCCGCGGTACCACGCCATCCTGCACATAATAAGACGGGCTGACTCGCCCCACGGCGCCGAATGCGTTCTTACGGCCTTTCCACAGCAGATCGCGCTCTTCGGCCGACCGTGCCACGCGAACCTCACGCGCACGGCATTTCAAGCAAGAAGCCTCCAACTGCAGAGCTTGTTCTTCCACCGCTTCCTTCAAACCCTCCAGCTCGATCAGCAGCACCGCCGCTGCATCCATCGGATATCCGGCGTGCGTGGCTTCTTCCACCATGCGCAGCATCACACCGTCCAGCATCTCGATCGCGGCCGGAGTAATGGCGCGCGCAGTTATCTCTGCCACTGAATCGGCACAGTCGTCCACGTTGTCATAAATTGCGAGGATGGTCTTTACCATCTCGGGCTGGCGCATCAACCGGACAGTGATTTTCGTCGTCAACGCCATCGTGCCTTCCGATCCCGTAAGCAGTCCGGTGAGATCGTAGCCCGGCAGGTCGGGCGATTTCGCGCCGGTGGTTATGGTGGTTCCATCCTCAAGGACAGCTTCGATTCCCAGAACGTGATTGGTCGTGACGCCATAGCAAAGCGTATGCGGTCCGCCGGCGTTTTCGGCTACGTTGCCACCGATGGTGCAGGCCTTCTGGCTGGACGGGTCTGGCGCATAGAAGTAACCCTGACGCTCGACCGCTTGCGTAATTTCGAGATTGACCACGCCAGGCTCGAGTAGCGCTCGTTCGTTGTCGAGGTCGATTTCGAGTATGCGATTCATGCGCGCAAACGAGATGACGATGCCGCCCGCGCGGGGGATCGCCCCGCCGCTGAGCCCGGTGCCGGCGCCTCGGCCCACGATCGGCACATTGTGTTCTTTTGACAGACGTACGATCGCGGCGACTTCCTCGGCAGATTTCGGAAACACCACCAGGTCCGGGCGGGCTTTGTCGACGCTGCCATCGTATTCGTATAGCGTCAGGTCTTCGGGCTGGCATAGGTAGCCGCGGGGGCCGAGCAACTTGTCGATGGCTGTCAGCATCGCGGGCGGCATAAGTGTTTCGGTGTTCAATGGGTTGCCTGGGCTTCTGGGGACTCTTCCCAACAATCGACGATGGGCTTATGAAACAGGGCCTTCATCACGCCCTCGGCGTCAACGAAAACAAGATAGCCAGAGGGTTCATCATCTTGGATTGCTTGCAGCGCATGCACAATCTCGGTCTCGCCGCTCTTGTAGTGAACTACAAATCTCTTTTCGGCGATCATCTTCGTACTCCCCCGCACATCGCTGTCAACAGGCGGATACCAGCCATAAACACGCAGCATCGTGCCTCGATCCAGATAATGCGAAGCGACGCGCAAGAAGATCTCGCGGTCACTAGCCCTAGGATGAAGCTTTCTTTCGCGCGTCTCTCGGATCCGACGTACGCTTTCGTTCATCTGTAACACGCCAGAAATTTTCTCAGCCGGCGTCATCTTCCGCTGCAATTCTATGAACACTTCCAGCGCCTTGGGATCGGTGTCGGGATACCAATCGCGGGGACGCGGCATGCTTAGAGCAGCGACTTTACGTACGCCATCAGCTCCGGATCGGTCCACGGAATCGCTTGGCCGTTCCGTTCCGGCAAACCGGAGTACTTGCGGACCACCTTGCCATTGCGATCGATGATATAGCTTTCCGGAAATCTAGAGGTTCCGTACAACGCGCTGATATTTTCATCCGGATCGCGGGCAGTCTGGAAAGACAACTGGAAGTGTTTTATAAAGTTTTCGTAGAGGTCCGCCCTGCGGTCCACGCTGACCCCCAGCACTACCACGCCGGAGTTAGCCAATTCCTTCTGAAACTCGCTCAACGACGGCGCCTCCTCAACACAGGGCGCGCACCAGGTGGCCCAAAAATTCACCACCAGCACTTTTCCGCCGAAGTCGCGCGGCGAGATCCGCTTGCCGCTGGCAGTCGTAATAGTGAAATTAGGGGCGCGGTCGCCTTCCTGCACGATATGATCCTGCATGGTGTAGACGATGACGAAAGCGAGCGCCGCGGTGAGCGCTCCGATACCAATCTTAATTGCTTGATCTACTTTGGAATGAGTCATTTCGATACCTGCCCGGGTTCGCCGCTCCGAAACGTTTCCGGTCCTGGCTTCTATAATATTAGAGTATCCTAAACCCGACCTCAATCATCCCATAATAAGAAATGCTGATCACTCGCCGGGCTGAATTCTCCGCGTCCCACGTCTGTGGCCAGCCATCGCTGACGGCTGAGCAAAATCGTGAATTGTACGGGGCGGCATCCAACAAGAACGGCCACGGGCACAATTACGTGCTTGAAGTGACGCTGGAAGGCGAACCCGATCCCGTTACCGGCATGATCTTCGATTTGAAGACATTGAAAGAAGTGATTCAGAAGAACGTGGTCGAGCCGATGGATCACCGTTTCCTGAACTATGAAGTGTTCCCTTTCGACAAGATTGTCCCCACCGCCGAGAACCTGGCTGCCGAAATCTGGAAACGCCTGGAGCCTCACTTGAAAGGCGAACGGGCCAGGCTGCGGAATGTCCGGCTCTTCGAGACTGAGGATCTGTACGTGGATTACGGGGGCGGCGGCCACGGAGCTGATCAATGACACGGGTTACCCGCCGATACAAATTCGCCGCTTCACACCGGCTCAATTCCAGTCGTCTCTCAGAGCAACAAAATGGCGAGTTGTACGGCAAGTGCAACAACCCTTATGGGCACGGCCACGATTATGTGCTGGAAGTGAGCGTCGCCGGGCCGCTCGATGCTGTTTCTGGCCAGGTAGTGAATGTCCAGGCGTTAGATCGTTTAGTGCACGAGCAGATCCTGCGGGATTTCGACCACCGTTACTTTAACGCCGATGTGCGCGAGTTTTTGGGCGACCTGGTCCCGACCTCCGAAAATATTCTGCGGGTGATCGAAAATCGGCTCAGCACACACTGGCGAGGAGTCTTTCCCGGCGATTGGCCGCACTTGAAAAGCATCCGGCTGCAAGAGACCAAGCGAAATCGATTCGAATTGAGGACGAATTGAAAGTGATGAAGCCCAACGAAGCCGTAGTGAAAGTGATGCAACCGAAGCAGGACGAAGAATCCATCGCTTCGATGATGAAGAAGATCCTGTTGAGGATCGGCGAGGATCCCTCGCGTGAAGGATTGGTTCGCACGCCCGACCGCGCCGAGAAGGCTCTGCGATTCTTGACCAGCGGCTATCAGATGGATGTGCAAAGCATCATCAACGGGGCGTTGTTCAACCAGAAGGTCGACGAGATGGTGGTGGTGAAAGACATCGAGTTCTACAGCATGTGCGAGCATCACCTCCTACCCTTTTTCGGTACCATGCACGTCGCCTATCTGCCCCAGGACAAGGTCATCGGGTTGAGCAAGATCCCGCGCATTGTGGACATGTTCGCTCGCCGGTTGCAGCTTCAAGAGCGGCTAACGCAGGATGTCGCCCAGACCATCCAGGATGTGCTGGAACCAAGGGGAGTGGGCGTGATCTGCGAGGCGCGCCACTTTTGCATGATGATGCGCGGCGTCGAAAAGCAGCATTCCGGCACCGTTACAAGCTCCATGTTGGGCGCGTTCCGCGAGGGCAAGGAAACGCGTGACGAGTTTCTTTCGCTGGTGTCGCAGAGGAACCACCCGTTTTACTAGAATCAAAGCTAGATGCTGCAAGACTTCCGCAAATTCGACGCCGGCCCCGATCCGTTCGGCCGCACTTGGCACGTCCATTTTAATTGGCTCCAGACCGGTATCTCCATTCGCCATGCCGACACGGTAGATGTGAAATTCGCCGCCGCTCCGGAAGGCGAGGAGTTCGAAGAGCGCGTAATCGCTCTGCCGCATCCCACGCTTCTGGTGGTGAGCGATAACGTCGGCCATCCGCTAACCGACGCTTGGTGCCTGAAAATTGCCGCGCTGCATTTGAAGCACATGATCGAATCCGGCGAAGATTTCGAAAAGACGCTGGTGACTCCGATGCCCCAGGAGATCGAAGGCTATGCGCGTCAGTTGCAGGATACCCTCGCCTTTCGAAAATAACGTTGATCGATTCTGACAGTTTTTGTCAATAATTGACAGAGTTCAATCGACCGTTTATGTCGTAGGTATGGCGTCTCTCAACGTGTCCTTGCCTAAGACCCTCAGGAAGTACATTGAAGGTCAGGTCAGGGGCAGCGGTTACAGTACTCCCAGCGAGTATGTCCGGACGCTGATTCGAGAGGATCAAAAACGCAAGGCTCTAGAAAGAATCGAAGCACTTCTGCTAGAAGGCGTTTCGTCTGGAGAACCCATTGAGGTGAATCAGTCTTACTGGGACAAGAAGCGCGTCGCGCTCATCGCGAGCCGGCGCAAGACTCGAAAGTGAATCGCCGTCGCAAGGTCGTGATCCGGCCAGCCGCTGACCGAGACCTTGACGACCAGGCGCGCTACCTAGCTAAGGCCTCAGGGCTTAAAATGGGACTCCGGTTCTATGAATCGGCCGCCGAGACCTTTCGCCCTCTATTGGACCATCCGCGTCTCGGACGGGCAACACAATTATCGAGCCCTTTTCCTGATTGCCACGCGTATGTTCCCTTTGAAGAACTTCCCTCAACATATGGTGTTTTATCTGCCATTTCAACGAGGAATCGAAATCATCAGAGTTGTTCACGGCTCGCGGGATCTCGAAAAGTTGGTGGAGTCATAATGCGCCCCGCCGCCCTCTTCGTCTACGGCACCCTCCGCCGCGGCTCTAAAATAAAAATCGCGCGTCTGTTCCACGCCAATGCCGAGTTTCTCGGCACGGGGCGAATGCAGGGACGTCTCATGCGCTCACATCCCCACCGCGGCGTAGTCCAGTCCGACAAACCCAAAGAATGGATTTCGGGCGAGGTCTTCCAGCTCAACGACCCGAGTAAGTTACTTCCGATTCTGGACGAGTACGAAGGTCCTGAATACAAGCGCGCCAGCATACCTGTGCAGCTTGACTCCGGCAAACGGCTGCGGGCCTGGATGTATTTGCTGAACAGCTAATTCCGGGCCACCCGTCGCAACGGTTACAATTGAGGCACAGCACGACGATATGAAGGTATTCATCTCATATGGCAGCATTGCCGATCAGGTCACAGCTCTTCGTCTGCAAGCCCTGGCGGCAGTAAATGGCTTGACCGTGTACGTGCCACCCGCGTACACTCGCCAGGTCGTACCGGCCGTTCTCGAGCCCGAAACCCGCCAAAAGCTGAATGACGCAGATGTCGTTTTAGGTGTTGTAGGAGGAGCCGGTTGGACGGAAGCGTGTATGCAGGAGCTGAACGCTGGAATCGAGCTCAGAAAGAATATGATCGTAATGTCTGACCCGGTACTCGCGCCCGCGCTGCAACCCCACTTCGGTTCTAACCTGGTTGTGATAGACCCGGCCCAGCCGGATCACGCCGAAATGGACATGGTGCGATACCTCAAAACTGTCAATGCAGAGCAGAATGTGAAAACAGCACTACTGGCCTTAGGTACGCTTGCTCTAGGTTTGCTAATTTTTGCCCCTGCTGAGCGAAAGTAGTCGCTTGCGGGCGCCCCGGTGCACGATCGATAGTTCTTGCGTCATTGCTTTGGATCATCTCGATCTCCTGCCTCAACTGAGCCTTCTCTTTTCTCGCGTGCTCGTTCCTAAGGCCGTCCGAGAGGATCTCTACAAGCGGCGAGCCACCAAAGACCGGCTGCAGTTCCTTTTTGATAGCTATGCCTTCTTAGAGCGCTGCGATGGCTATGAGAAAGGTGCTGTCGATTTTCTCCTCGCAGAGCGTGTGCGCCAGGGCATGAGGGATCGTGGCGAAGTTGAGGCTGTCGTGCATGCTTCTGAATTCGGCGCAACGGTAATTGTGGACGACCAATGGGGGCGAAAGCTGGCCACGCAATATGACCTCGATCATCACGGCACTTTTTGGGTTTTGCAAAGATTCTACGACCTAGGATTAAGGTCCGCGCCTGCTTCGCGAATAAGTCTTGCATCGCTGCGGGCTCGTCGAACACGACTTCCATGGAAGACAGTTAATGCGTGGTTAGTGCAGATCGGAGAAACGCCTTTGTGATGCCGATTAGTCCTGTTAGTTCAGGAAATACGTCCGGTACAGCGTATCCCGCTGCTTGGGTATAAACCCCGCATCCCGGATCAGGCGCCGCAACTGCTCTTCGCTGGCTCGATGATGCGCTCCTGCCGCTGAAACGACGTTCTCCTCGATCATGATGCTGCCGACATCGTTACCGCCAAAGCGCAGGCCAACCTGGCAGGTTTTCAACCCTGGCGTCACCCACGACGATTGAATATTCAAAATATTTTCCAGGTAAATGCGCGAGATCGCCAGAACTTTCAGATACTCGACGCCGGTCGCCTCTTCCTTCACAAACTTGCCGAGCGAAGTGTTCTCGCGCTGGAACGACCACGGAATGAAGGCCGTGAATCCGCCGGTCTCCTCCTGAATCTGGCGCACGATGTCGAAGTGGTTCATGCGTTGCTCGATAGTCTCGCCGCAGCCGAACATCATCGTCGCCGTGGTTCGCATACCCAAAGAATGAGCGGTCCGGTGCACGTCGATCCAGTCTTGCGCGGACGACTTTAGCCGGCTGATCCGGCGCCTAACGTCGTTATCGAGAATCTCCGCACCGCCCCCAGGAATCGACTCCAGCCCCGCATCCCGCAGCCGCGCAATAGTCTCGCGCAGAGAGAGCCCGCTCACCTCGGCGATGTTCACAATCTCAGGTGCCGAAAAACAATGATTCCAGATCTTGTCGCCGAATCGGGTCTTGATCGATCGCAGCAGGTCTTCGTACCACTCGATTTTCAACTCCGGATGCAGCCCGCCTTGCATCAGAATGCCAGTGCCGCCCAGATCGATGGTCTCCTGAATTTTGTCGAAGATCACTTCCTTGGGATGCACGTAGCCTTCAGCGTGCCCCATCGGCCGGTAAAACGCGCAGAAGCTGCAGTACTCGGTGCAGAAGTTGGTGTAGTTGATATTGCGGTCGATGATGTAGCTCACGATGCCGTGAGGATGCAGCTTGCGGCGCACCGCATCGGCTGCCATTCCAATTCCGATCAAGTCGTCACTCTGAAAGAGGTCGATCGCCTCTTGACGCGTCATCATACCGACACCTTTTGAGCCTCCGCGGGATTCCTTAGCTCTGAGGCGTATTGTAGAAAAGTCTGAAGGCCGGCGTACTCGCGTTCACCCAGCTGGAATACGATGTTGCGAGTGAGATACACGCGCACCAGAGATTCAGAAAGCCTCAATTTCTGATGCCACTCCCGCACGATGTCGTCCAGGTGCTCCAAGCCAAAGCTCAACGAATCGATAAACGGCTTCGGATCCTGCCGCGGGACGCCCGCGCGCGCCGCCCACACCGCGAACACCATCGGCAGCCCGGTCATCTCGGTCCACTCCTGGCCCAGATCCAGTACATGGAACGGAAGCGTCGCGGGGTCCAGCAGCAGAGCCGTATCGCCGATAATCAGCGCCGCGTCCGCTTTTTCCAGCATCTTGCCGATGTGCGGCGCCTGCGACCACTGTTGTGGTTCGACGCCATATTTTCGCGACAGGATGATACGGCTGAGCGCCACCGAAGTACGCGACGTCGAATCGGTCGCAAGTGTGCGAATTTCCGGAAAAGGCACTTTGGAGATCAGCAGAATGCTGCGAACCGGACCGTGGCAGGCTACGCCACAGCCGCGGATGATATCGAGCTTCTGCCGGTTCAGTTCCACTGCCGGCACGATGCCAATGTCGGCGCGCCCGTCCTCCAACCGGTCGGCGCATTCGGCCGGAATCGCAAAAGACAGATCGAAGAGGCCGCGCTGTTCTCCATGTTGCATCCCCCAGACCAGCGGGACTGTATTGAGATAACTGACCACCGATACGCGCGGTTTTGAAGAAGGATTCAAAAACCATATTAGCAAGCAGCCGGATGACTGCCTGCTAGCTGCTATAAATGAAAAATGGATACCGGTCAACCGGGAGTGCCGCACGCTTAACCGCCAGGCACCAGGACTGTTCGCCGCGATTCTCAGTATCGTAGCCGTTGGCCTCCAGGAACCTCAGCAACGGCAAGTGAGACGAATATTCGGCGATGAACGTCGTGAAGAGCTGCGTTACTTCGAATCCGGCCGCCTTCACGGCTGCGCCGAGTTCATACGCCGTATATTCGCGGACGTGACCGATGTCCGGCTCCTCCCCTTCGACGGGCCGCTTATATAGGAAAAAGATCTGCGGATTGTCGTGCCCATCCAGCGTTTTCGCGACGCTGGTGATGCTGCCGACGTTGGGCGTTGTAACCAGCAAATAACCGCCCTCGCGCAGTACTCGCCGTGACTCGATCAATAGATGCATCGGATCATAAATCAGGTGCTCGATGATCTCGCCGGCCACCACAAGATCGAAATGTCCGTCGGGATATGGAAAGCGGTCGCGCTCGGCATCGAAGTGGTCGACTTCGCAGGCGAATGCGCCGTCGGGGAACGTGACGTACTTGTGATCGACCCGGCCCGCGGCTCCGAAATAGGCGCCCCGGACTTCGCGATAGCCACACATCCGCTGAAGTAGCGGCGTAATCTGCATGTAGCAACCGAGTTCCAGCACCCTGCCGGTCGCTTGCGGCGGAGGAACGAGAGCTAAGGTCCGGGCCAGACGCGGGATGTGCTTCTCCAGATAGGCTTGCGCCGCAGCGCCCGGCATGGGCATGCTACGCAGCGCTTCCTCGGCCTGCCTCAATCGTGCCGGATTGAACGGCTCTGCGAATTTGGGTTGAGAGCCAGAATTCAGATGATAGTTCAGCTTGCGGAGCACGGGCCGAATAAAGCGTAGATGGGCCGGTAAGTGAGGCGTCATCCCAAAGTCTAGCAGTTGAGCACTGTGAACGTTTATAATCGCATCGTCCTCCCGCATGCTAGCCAGCGCCACCATCGCTAAATTCGATCGAATTGACAAACCTCTCACGGGGCGCCAACTATTCTCCGCTATTCCATATGCGGTAATCGTCGTCTGGATCAACGCCTATATATGCCGTGAGCTGTTCACCACTCAGGCGGCTCACATGAACTCTATGCACGGGTTCTGGGTGGCTCTGGCCAAACGTGGTGGCGATAGCTGGCTGCATTCGAACTGGTGGCCGTTCTGGGACTGCGGGATACCATTTGAGTTCACTTATGCACCTCTGATCCCCATGCTGATTTCAGTGTGGTCCAGTATGCGCGGGATCACGCACGAGCTGGCTCTTCAGTCCATCACCGGGTTCGTCTATTGTCTGGCTCCCCTGAGCCTCTTTCTTATGGCGTGGTTGATGACGCGCGCTCCCGGCTGCAGTTTTCTGGCGGCGCTTATCTATTCCCTCACCTCGCCGACACAGCTCATTGTGCCGGACGCCGAATTCGCGTGGCGCCACTTCTGGGATGCCCGGCGCCTGTACCTGGTCGCCGTCTGGGATGACACGCCCCACTTGACCGCGGTCGCTCTTTTGCCGACGGTAATCCTGTTCCTGACGCTCGCGATCCGGAAAAGGCGGCCCGTTTATTATGCCATCCTGGTGCTCCTGATCGCGCTGATGGCTCTGGCCAGTAATTTTGGACCAGTCGAGGTGCTGACTGCCGCTGTATGCTTGATCGCTGTTTTTCCCCGCAAGGATTATTCCCGCAATGCATTACTCGTGATCTCGATCGGCCTCGCGGCGTACGCGATCGTTGCGCCATTTCTTCCGCCGTCCATGCTGGTTGCCATTCGGAAAGCGTCGGCAAATGCCGAGGGGGGGTGGACCGCGGGCTCAGTAACGGCTCTGGGGATCGTGCTGCTGGGGTGGATCGTCCTTTGGCAAGTCCTGGCGCGCTGGACCGCGGATTGGAGACTGCGTTTCTTTGCCCTCTTCGCGTACCTAACGAGCAGCGTGCCGGTGATCGCGTCCTATCTTCACCGCCAGTTCCTACCACAGCCCGGTCGCTACAAGCTGGAGATGGAGTTGGCCATCGCTCTGATTCTGGTCTTTGGAGTGCGATCACTCTTTGAAAAGGCTCGGCTCTCGCTGAAAGCCGCGTTGCTGTTCTTGTTCTTGGCGCTGGCCGGCGAGCAGATCGCAAGTCACCGCCAGTTTGCGAAGAACATTCTCCAGCCCGCCGACGTTACTCAAACCATCGAATATCGCACGGCGGCGTGGGCAAGTCAGAACTTGCCGGGCATTCGGGTCATGCTGTCCGGGTCAATAGCACAGTGGGCCAACAACTTTACGGACGTCTGGCAGTTTTCTGGAAGCTCCTGGAGCCAGGCCTACAACCAAGCCCAGCAGCGAGGTCTCGCGAGTATATACAACGGTGGCGACACACCGCAGCAGGACGCTCGCGTTTCACTAGATTGGTTAAGGGCTTTCGGTGTAGGCGCGATTGCTGTGAGCGGCCCCGCGAGTCAAGAGTATTGGAAGCCTTTCAGTCATCCGGCTAAGTTCGAGGGTCTTCTGCCCGTTCTCTGGCGCGAAGATGACGTGACCGTTTACAAAGTGCCGCAAAGCACGGCGTCGTTGGTGCACGTCCTGAATGAAACGGCGATCGTCGGCCGCCCTCCCGCCGGACCGCGCGATACGGACCAGATCGAGAAATACGTAGCCGCCTTGGATGACCCGTCTTTCCCTGCCGCGGATTTCCGTTTGGCAGGACCAAATAATATTCAGATCCGGACCATGGCCGATCCCGGACAGGCGATTTCGATTCAGGTCTCCTACCATCCGGGTTGGCATGCCAAGGCTGGCAATCGAGCGGTGGAGGTCCACCGCGATGGTCTGGGACTGATGTGGCTCCGGCCCGGTTGTTCCGGTCTTTGCGAGATTCAGCTTGATTATGACGGAGGCTGGGAGCTACGGCTGTGCAGATACCTGAGCTACGCGGCACTCGGCGCGCTGCTGCTCGCGGGCATTTGGCGCAGTGTCTCCCGTGCGAGATTCTCAGCCGGGGCTACCTTAAGAAACCGGTAAACATTCATACTCGCCGTACGGCAGCCGATCTGATAAGTCAGGTGATTCATGCTCGCTCGCGAGGATATATCCGCAGTCCTGGCAGAAAGGATTCCAGTCCAAGCCCCGGCCGGTATTTCTGTGGCCATGGTGACTGAATATGTCCACCGCTGCCTTACCGCTGTACCCGTCCTCCATGTCGCCCTGGATCAATCGGATTATGAGCATATGCGGATTTTTGGCCACCGCCTAAAAGGAAGCGGCGGGGCCTATGGGATTCCCGCATTGACAGAAATCGGCTGCGCCATAGAAGCCGCCGCGATCGGGAGCAACAGGGCCGAGCTCCAGCGTCAGGTTGCCGCGCTGGAGGAATGTCTCAGCCGGATCGAAGTCCTCTCCCGATAAAATATGGCTGCCGTTCAAATCCTGGTCGTCGAAGACCATGACCTGCAATCCAAGCTGGTACGTTTCCTGCTCGAGGAAGCGGGCCATAGCGTCCGGACCGCCGCGAGCGCGGAAGAAGCGCGCGAAATTTTGCGATCGTTCTTTCCGAACCTGATCCTCATGGATCTCCAGCTACCCGGCATGGATGGACTGGACCTGACGCGCCTGCTCAGGCTCGATCCTGTCCATTCCACCACGCCCATAATCGCGCTGACCGTCTACACCCATCCGTCTGATCTCCAAAAGGCTCGCGAAGCTGGATGCAACGGCAAGATCTCCAAGCCCATCGATACGGCTACCTTCGCGCGCCGGATTGGCCGTTTCCTGAATCTCAACCAGGACTCTTATGCCGATGTCCCGTCCGACAGCCATGATCTTCTAGCCGAGCTCCGAAACAATTTCTTGGCGGAAGGTCTGGACCAGGCGAGCCGGATTCTGAAAGATCTCAAATCGGATCCGGGCTGCTCCACCGAGTTGATTGAAAGGGTGCTGCACCATTGGACCGGACTGGCCGCGACCTTGGGCTTTCCTGAAATCTCTGATCAATCAGGGAAGATTGAAGCTTTAATCACCTCCAGCAACCCTGAATACCAGGAGGTCGAAAACGCTATCAAAATCGCTCGCCGCAAATTTGGCAGCGCGGCGAGCCGGCCGCCGAAACTTCCGCTTGACCTGCTCGATGGCCTGATGGGAATGCGAATTGGGCTGTTAAATTTTTCGGACCAGGAAGAGAATCGGATCCGAAGTGTCGCACGCCGCGCGAATGTCGAAATTGTGATCGATCGAATTAATACAATCGAAAATCAGCCCGTCTCCATCGAGACTCAGACGGAATACAACGCGCTCATCATCAATCAATGCGCCGCTTTCGGCCGGGCTGCCCCTCAGGAGCCACAACTGTCCGTGCCAGCGGTCTTCATCCACTCCCGCGCATCGCTGCCGTCGGTTTCGAAGCTGCCTGCACGCGCGTACGATTTTCTAATCGCCCCCTGGGACGCCGAAGAACTTCT
>Ga0210406_10002821_pt1 | contig 19461 bp, 27 predicted proteins | sample IncBWC30MmetaG_FD_155454 | JGI IMG/M metagenome (GOLD analysis project Ga0210406, IMG submission 155454) | Forest soil microbial communities from Barre Woods Harvard Forest LTER site, Petersham, Massachusetts, United States - Inc-BW-C-30-M | ecosystem: Environmental > Terrestrial > Soil >... | reverse complement strand
GTTTAATGTGATTGAATATACAGGTTCGCCATGCCGCCCTTCACCATCGTTCCAATAGATATAAAATCCGACGCCATCGCTATGTTTTATGATGTGGCCTACCCACAATTGCTCTGCAACAATACAAGCGAAAATAGAATTTTCAGTAATCATACTTTCATTTTAAGTTTATGTTTAAGCAAATCTTTTTCATTATTGAGGATTTCCCATTTATCGACTTTAATTTGCCAATCAATATAATGCTGTCCGATAGAGGATTTCTTTTCACCATCCCATAAAATGTCATACATAACTCCATTCTTGCTGTAATAAACTCGTAATACTTTTCCGAATTCGGCAGGAGCATATCTAGATGCAGGAATAGCTATAAATTGACCTTTCATTAATACTGTCATTTTGAATAATGAATAATAATAGGGAACAATAATCCCAAAGTAAAAGGAAGTGAAACAAGAACAATTAAAATAATCTTTTCAATTTTATCCATATTCATATTATACTCTTTTGGTTGTATTTGTCAATATAGGTGTTGTTTTAATACAACAACGAAAACGATAAATAATAATATGAAAATCTATGACATTGTAAATGAATCATTTCTAGACGAAGGTCGTCATGATCCACATATCTTTAAGAGTGTGTTTGTTATTGGTCCTCCTGGGTCAGGCAAGAATACGATTGCTCGCCGCTTTATGTCTCGTTATGCATTCAAGCAGGAAGATATTGATGAGGTGTTGCATAAGCATAAACAGATTGCAGCAAAGAAGCAGAAACCAGAAGTCGGATATGCTGAAACATTTCCTTTAGTGCAGAAACGTAGAGAACTTTGGCAGCAAAATTATTTGCCTATCATCTTTAACACAACTGGCCGTAGATATGATCGTATTGCTGAATTAAAGCAACAGTTAGAGAGTACGGGTTATGATACATTATGTGTTTTTGTTTATGTCACGGAAGAAACTGCCTGGCAGCGCACACAAGAAAGAGAAAGAAATTCGACCAACCCCGCTGATAAGGGCCGTACAGTTGATAAAGACTATTTTGTGCAAACCTATCAAGCAATAAAAGCATCCGCAAATCAATACAAACAATTGTTTGGAAACAATTTCATATTCTATGTAAATGATGAACAATTGTCTGGACCAGATACACAAAACTACCAAGCATCTAAAGCACTGAAAGCAATCAACGAATATGTGTTCAAACCTGTTATGAATCCGATAGGTCAAGAAATAATAAAGAAAACGTTAGGCAAATAAAAAGGGACTCGAAAGTCCCTTTTTTAATATCTGCGCTGGTTTGACGATATTCCAAATAATTTCTCGAACGTATCTCCATACGCATCTCGATTTATAGCGTAATATTCTCCTGACACACAAATTTCATTGTTAGATGCTATAGCTTTTGTAAAATCTGTGTTATCAAACTCTAGTTTATTTTTAACTATTTGTTCAGGTGTCAATGGTGCTTCATTTCTAATAGTATTGTAAGTTTTAATATGATTTAAAAATGTTGTATCTATAAACGTGTTTGAATTATTGATTTTATAATGAGTTAGTTCGCTAGAAAAGACAGGAATGAGTTTGATGCCATCCAATCTGCGTAGCACTTGTATAATTTGAGTTAAAGAAGCATCGAAATTTGCTTCGTCCTCTGGATTTTTTGCTTCCATAAGTAGATCAAGTGCTTCTCGAATAGAGTTTTGTAATTTTCTTACCGTAGATACTATTATTGGCTTATTTTTGAAAATTTTCAATGCTATGCTTTGTAGTTCTGGCTTATTAGTTAAATCAAGCAATGATAAAAAATCTTCAAACGGCCAAGACTTTCCTACTCTAACATCTAGAATATAATGAATTTTTTCTAACAATTTGCGCAACGCCCACATGTGCGTTCGAACTGCATTTTTAGCTTCTTCATAGTCAGTAGTATGAAATAATGATTGAACACCTGTATTATACAAATTTGATAATAAATCAGAATATAAATCTAGATATTTTGGTGACCAAGTAAAATTGAATCCGTCTTTGGGAAAAATCATAAAGACGTCGCCATACCCGCTTGCTTGACTATATCTTCCGCTACAAAAAATAGAGTTTGAACGAAGTGCATTGAATCCAGCAGCTTTTAATAAACCATCAAAATCCTTTTGAACTTGTTCGCTTGAATCTTTTGCCCATCTATTTTCTCGTGGCTTTCCAGTGAATATATTCGGTGGAGACCCCTTGATGCCTCTATACAACCAACTACCAGCGTCTTCCATTGATCGTAATGCCTGGCTACAATCTCGCTTAATTAATGAGGCAATTTGGACGATCTTTGGATCAATATCTATGAGAGATTCTCGTTCCCTTTGAGTCTTCCATTTATCATCGTGTGCTTTTTGTTGTGCCTTCTGAAGTTTCTCTAATTGCTTTTGAAGCTTGTCCATCTTAGCTTGTAATAGTTTTGCCTTAGCTAATTTTTGTGGGGATGGCATGTGCTTTTGCATTTCTGGATGCACGAAATCACCTTCCGGATTGAGTTCGCTTTTCTCACCAGGCTCAACTTCAGTTAGTTTCTTGATTTTATCAGTCATAATAAATTATTTATCGACTTTTCTTTTTAGCATTTTTCTTAGATTTTCAATGCCATATAATGAAGTCAGAGTGATATCTTTGCTTCCAAAAAGAATTAGTTTGCTTTTTCTAACATGCCATGGACCATCTAATCCATTGTCATACAATTGTATATCTCTAAACGGTAGAGATTCAGCAAGAGGGGAAAGAGTTTCAGATAAATCAAATTCGCACATTTCTATTTTAAGAATGTCACGAAGATGGGAATATCCTGTTTTCGTTAGATTGAGAGAGGATGGCTTGTATGGATTTCTCCACCACAATTTCTTATGATGGAGAATGAATTCAGGTGTGAGTAGTTCTTCAACGAATGATTGTTGAAGGAAAAGTTTTGTAAATTCAGTTTGTCTATCCATGTCATGGATATATTTGATCACCAGCGATCAATTTGACTACTGTAAATAAATCTGTTTTGTATCTTTTGTTTAATTTTTTACACAGATTGATTGCAAAACCAGGATTTTGAAAAGAACTCTTTTTGTATCTTGGTGCTGGAATAGTATAATAAGTAGAAATAGATTTCACATTGATGGGTTGCCCATCGTAAAAAACAGCCCATATACCTTCGCTACTTAATATTTGTTCGCTTTTATAAGTTGATTTATTGAGATTTTCTAATAAAACGTGCGGCTTAGGTCTTGACATGGTGTATATTCTTTCTATAAGAATATTTACCAAAAATCAGAATCCACCACCATCAAAGTGTATAGAAGTTGGCATAGTATCAGGTTTAACATTTGCATAGTGGGAAATGATTTCCATCAAAGCAAAAATATCAGCCTGTAAGTCTCTTGCTTCCTGAGGAGTAAGAATTAAATTTTTACTACCTGCTTGATTCATAATGCGAACTTTGTCGTTAAATTTATTAACGTGAAACGACAGATTACTAATGTCACTCATTATTTGCTCTCCTTAAGGCTTCAGACATTTCCATTTTATTTTTATATGGTCCACGGAATTCATATCTTTGTAAAGTGATTAGCTTAGGGCAATATGATCTGACCCAACCATGAGCAAATTTGATAATGAAATATCCTGCAGAATAAAATGACGTTGATTTTTCTCTCTTAGTAAAGATAGGCAACTTTTTTGATAAATCATACACAGCATTATGTGGCAAGCTTTCGCATGGATAGCCATGGACGTTGAATGTTTCGTCAGATGCAATACTATTATTGGCATCTTCGTCAAAAACTAAATTATACTTATCTGACAGAATATTGATGCTGTTGAATTTCTCTCGGCTCATATCTTTTTTAACAAATACGACACCATCATGCACAGATTCTATCGAACCTATTTTTTCACCATTGTTTAATACAATCCAGAGTTTATCTTCGAGGATATTTTTTACATGTAATGTCATAATTATTTACCAACCTAGGTCCTGAGCCTTTTTTACAATATCTAATACTATGTTGTGGTCATACAATTGTTCATCTGTCATCTGTTGAACATCATCGCATGCTAACGTTTTTACTCCACCTGAATGCACAGAATCAGAGTAAGCTATAAAATATACATGTTTCACCTTCATAAGTAAATCCTTCAAAGCTGAATTGTCTTCAGCTTTCTTGAGAATATCTAACATATCAGACTCGCTAAGTCCGATACTATTTTCTCTATCTTGGTGCATTGATGGTAATTTATATGTCACACCATCAATTCTTCTGTAGGTATATCTTCTCATTTTCCGAATTTATCTTCATCAGAACAATCTAAAAATTCTTCTCTATCATCCTCTAGATAATTATCGTATTTGTTTCTCTCATATGCGGCTTTTATCTTATTCAATAATTCGCTAGCCTCTTCTGCTTTTGTGGACACGCTACCTGTGTTTGCTTGTTTTATATTACTAGCTTTAACAGCATCATTATCCAACTTAGTTATTTTATTTTCTAGATTGTGATGTTTATCTTTTAAATTTTTATATTTTTCCTCTAGAGTTCGTATTTCTTTTTTCACATCTTCTAGTTCGGAATGTGCTGATACGTATTCTGTATCGCACAATAGCCAAGCATTACGTAGGCTATTGAGCGTAGAAGCTATAGTTGGATTGTCTTTTGCAAGAACTAACATTCTGCGAAATTCTTTAAGAGTTGGTAACGTATTAGACATGATATGGTGATGATAAAAGGTTAGCAAAAATAGTTGATTGTTCAGCCAATCGAACTAGGTCATGTTTCCCACAAAATTTTAAGAAATTTGTTCCTACTGCTGCATTTGATTTAGTGACAGCTTGTTCTTTGATTGTGGCATCAAACTTCATTTTGAATTCGTCAGGTTGTGCTGATAAATCAATCAATGTCCTGTTTCGTTGATAGTCATCTAGAACACGATGCTGCACTTGATTGTGATCTACCCATTTAGTTAGCATAACTGTGTTCCATGCAAAGCCTTGCGTATTTCGATCTGAAAATGCTTCAATCAATCCTACACGATTTTTTGAACTTTTCTTTGGCGCCCCTGGGTACGCACTGAATACATTATCAGACGTATCTCCTCGCATGCATTTTTCAAAAAGTAACCATTCAGGATCACCGATCATTTTCGGTTCTTTAGTCTTCTTATCCATAATAACGTTACCCTTTGCATCAAATATGCCGAGCATTGTAATATGTTCATCGGTCACGCCATTGTATTGGCTGACATTGTTACCAATTAACTGATAATAATCACTATCACTACTAACAATAACATGTTCAGCATCAGGATGATTGTGAATCCAACGAGCAATCATATCATCGGCTTCGGCTTCTGGATGACGGAGTATTGTGCAATTTGTCTTATCTTCAATATATTTGGTCAGTGCTTCATAACCTTCCCAATACAATCGATCTTCTTCCTGTTCCTTTTCTGTGTATGCAGAACGAACAGCAGCGCGATTCTTTTTATATGGTTCATAGAAATCCTTTCTCCATGAGCGTCCCTCAAGGCAAAAAACCACATGACTAGGATGTCCGTTTGATGAAAAATCCTTCCAGCATTTAGCTACTGATTGCAGTAGCAAATGAATAGAGAATGCAACTTTTTCGTCAGGCGTAGAAAATTTGCTCGCAATGTGGCGAACACGAAAAAACATATTCGAAGTATCTACAATAATAAATTTTTGCATTATTCAAATTCCGATCGATTATTGCCCAAATCTCTACGCTTTACTAGAGAGGCTGGTTTATATCCCATATCATCAAAGTCTGGCATCTGACCGATTCTTGCTTTTTCTTGTTCATATGTTTCCAAAACAACATTTCTGCAAACGTCAGAAAACCACTGCTCAACTAAATCTTCATCTGAATGACCAGTATATCCATCGGAAATAAGCTTATTGATAAACTCTTTGTTCCAATCAAACTCGAATGCACCTTCTGATGGATTATCAGGATTCACGGCAAATCCTGTGATTTCAATTCTAGGGTCTTCTCGTTTTTCCTTTTGAGCCTTTGTCTGCGGCAATGCATCTGTATAGGTGTCTTTGTCAAATTTTTGTAACTGTCTTATGATCCATTTAATCATTTTAATTTCTCTAAAATATGTGTAGTGCCTAGTGTAATAACTAACATGAATAATAGCATAACTATTAACATCAAGACATTACTTATTAATCCTAAATTGTAATGCTGCAAAATCCATGGAACCATTAATAATGTTCCTGAAAACCAAGCAATAAATCCAGATGTAATAGGTATTGTGCGTTTCATGCTTTGTTTTTGTTTTCTTCTTCCACTCTGCGCTTAGCTACATTATCTTCGTGATAATAGCAATCTTCGCTGTGATAGTGTTGTCCATGTTGATTCATTTCAGCTCCACAAATATCACATTCGTACCCGTACCCGCCCCAAGTTCCATTTTGCATCATGTTCCCCATTTATTTTCGGATACTTCGCATTGAAGTCTCGGACTAAATCTAAAGCCATGCTTGATAGCTAGATCATGCACAACAACTTTATTTTGCATATAAATTTCATTTGTTCCACCCACAGGCATCAAATATACAGGAACAGTTGAATGAATATCAAAATTTAAGTCTTTGATGAGTTCTTTTGCTTCTAACACCTGTGCTTCATTTTCTACTACAAACTTTAGGAATGCAATACTTCCTGTTGAACAATATTGTTTAATAACTTCAGGATGATATCTATCATCAAACGTTTCGCCACTAGTTGATAGCTTTGGACTGCAACAAAAAGTGAAGTTATACCATTCTTCTTGCTGGAGATCAAGAATAAAATCTATAAGATCAATAGATAATGCTTTTGTGCAATTTGTTTCGAACGAAACGTTTCTTGGCATCTGGTCTATGGACAACAAATATGTAAAAAAATCTACATAAAATTTCTGCCATCCTGGTAGAAGTGACTCTCCACCTGTAAAAACTAAATGAATATCGTTTCCAGTTTCATTAGTCCATTGTCCATCAGGTAACATACTTTTGATTTCTTCCCATAATGATTCTTTTGTATGTTTTTCCTGCAAGTGTTTGGCCTCAGGCCAGATCGCCGCGGGAGTATCACACCCCCAGTCTAAAATAGGAACATCATCTAATTTAGTAATTTTGGATAGATCGATAACGTCAATATATTTTTCTGTATCGCTATGATGCCGCCCGAATCCTTGGCATCTCAATGAGCAACCAAATGCTCGAATAAAAATACTTGGTGTGCCAATGTGGCAGCCCTCGCCTTGCATTGCGAAGAATTTTTCTGTAAGTAATATATTTTTCATTATTTTTACCACGCTGAGGAATCGTTCATATCTTTTGTTGCCATTCGATCAGTTGTTTTTGGTGCATACTTTGCTGCTTTCTTTTTAGCAAGTAAATAATCGTTTTCGTCACCAATATAAACTGCTGAGTTTGCTCCGTGTTCAAAAACCTCAACGCTTTTAACTCGAACAGATGGATTTAGTGAATCACCTTCAGCAACAGCTTTTGCTAAAAAGAACGCCATTTTGTGATATGCCATTTCTGCAAATTTTTCGCACCCAACAGCAGGAACGACTACAATATCTCCGATTCCTCTAGTTGCAAATGTTTTGATTGTAGCAAGTTCTGGATCATCTTCTGCTACAAGAATTTTATGATCGAAAGTGTTGTGCAACCAATTCTTGAATTCTTTTAATCCACCAAAATCCTGAACCCAATTACGTTCATCCAAACTATCACATTCGAAAATAAGTTTTACACCGATACTATATCCGTGCATTTTGGAACAGTGAGAGTGAGTGGATTTCCATTGCCTAAAGCAACAGCTAAGACCTTCATCTGTGTTGTATGTTTTGGTGCTTAAGAATTTACCCATGATTAGCTCTAAAATAAATATTGTTATGACTAAAATGACAATTGCTGATGTTTATCACTATATCACAACCCAAAAAGAAAGTGAAGTATCCTTTCAACCTATTGTTGAAATTGGCCAAATTGATGTTCCTGAAAATTTTTTAGAAGATGTAGTTAAGAAAAAAACATTTGAAGAAAAATACATGTTTGGCCAACCAGGTAAAGTGTGGGAAGGTGCAACAAATTGGTATGTTTATACGTCTAAAACAAGAGACAATGTTTGGATGGATCCTGACTTTTCTGATTTGAATTCACAAATTATACAACAAGCACGAAAATTTATTCCAGAGTTTGATATCATTGCCTCTTGTATATTTTCGTTAGAACCTGGAGGATATATTATTCCCCATATTGACAGACCAGGAAATCCAAACGAATTGTATATGCCCTTCAATTGGCCCGATGGTGTTCATATGGCATGGAAATCATATGGAGAAATACACCCAATATGCAATACAGTCTATGCATTCGATACACATAAAGAGCATGCAATTGTCAATATGAGTGATGAAATTCGATATGTTTATATTGTTAGTCCTGCAGATACTGAGGCATTAAAATCTATCTTTACGTTAGATAATATTTCTTAGTAGTTACACCAGCAAAGCTGAATGTGTCATACTCAAAAAATTTATTATCTTTTAAATTAGACAACTGCCCTAAGTGATACACAAAATCACGATAGTGCTCCAAACTTTTCCATGATTCACTAGTTGCCAAAGTGAAAATTTCAATATATCTATCAGAATGTAATCCAAATGTTTTATTGACTCCACCACCTGTTTGGTGGCTTATGGATGAACCACGCGCCATTACTTGTGCAAATTCATCATACATCGTTTGTGTTTCTTGCATAGAAGAAAAATAGTCTGAAGATAGATTTTTATCTTCAGCGTAATTTATCAATAGATGACATTGTTTTATTGCTAGTTTTGGAAGATCGCCGCTTAAATAAAACCATTCTAGATTATCTTGATTGCCTAAACCTTGATTGAAATTCTTATCATTCATCATGAAGAAGAATTTTCCATTTTCATCTAAATGCACTTTGCATTTCTCAAATCCGAATACTTCGCAATGATTTTTTCTTAACGCAAGATCAGGAAGTGCCTCTACAATGCTCGGATAGTGATTCAAATTGAAATTATAATTGCAACCATAGCCACCATATTTTAAGAACCAATCTTTTTGAAAGTATGCATTAAATTCATCTTTTCCTGGCTTCAAAACAGAAATGATAGGAATCATGACACCAGCTTCATTATACGTTTTGATTGCGGTTTCATATGCAATTGTGGCATCTGTCGCAAATCGAGGCATGATGCTCCAATCCATGATAAGAAGTTCATCAATGCGAATATTGTTTTCAACAAATATTTTTAGGATGTGATGACTATCACGTCCGGCACTATACCACAATCTAACATGATCATATTTGTCTCGGATCATCTTAGCTCTTTCTACACACAGTTCATTAAATGTTTCTGATGGTTCTTCGGTCCAATCCTGTGCAGAGAATTCTTCATCATATAGATGAAAATGAAATGCCTCGTTATTGCGAATTACATGATCCCAAAACTTTAGCGCATTGGTAAAGTTTTGTGTTTCTGCCTTATAGAATACATTTTTCATTTCATTGTAATGATTTCTAATTGCATGATGGTTGTGCTTCCATTTGCGATATTAATTTCAGAGTCTCCCGGATATATTCGGGTATCCCCTCTTTTATAACCTGTAACAAATTCTTCGTCATTTACTACTATTACGTCTCCATAATCCCATTCAGATAAAAACAAAATCGTAATGTCTGAATCTTCTCTGGTGCTTTTGATGTTAGATAACATCTCACCTGGATGTAGGGTTATCCGCATATATGATTCCATTGATTAATAAAAGTTTGGTAACGATCATCAATGATGCCAGTTACCATAAAGAACGCTCTTGTCATTTCAGAAAAGTTTGCTCCGAAATGCGGGACTGCATTTTCTAGTAAAACAATATCACCTTTTTTCCAATCCCAACCTGCATTACCAAAATAAAATGCATTACCTTTTGTTCTGTCATCCATAGCAATCAAAAACTTTCGACAGCCATAATCTTTATCGAAGCCACCTTGATAAATTTTACTGCCATCTTCTGCTGCTATAAAATTGTGATCTAGATGATAAATTGAAACAGAGTGAGGAGGAAGGATGCTGAATCTAGTGTTATATGATTCGAAAGGAAATTGTTCGCCAATAGTCTTATCTAGTGGATACCTTTTATCAACATTTGAACACACAAAAGATACATAATCATCTGGATAGCCAGCATCCTTCAATGATTGATAGGTATCTTTTAGTTCTGCTAATTGATTTTCAGTTTGATTGGGTGTGTTTAATCCATTCAGATAGATTTGATTATATTTGATATTATAGGTATTTTTGTTAGTGAGTTGATCATTGAGATATAGTTTAAGCCTATCTATCAAATTATCATCTAATTTCCCTACGATTTTTATTGTGTCAGGCTGACTTCTATCGAAGTGATAGAAGCCCGCTGTTTTTGCTTGTTGTTCAGCTACTTTCATAGATAAGTATTTACTGTTTGTGAGAAATCTGCAAACTTAACGTATCGAAAAATTCTTTCTTAGTTGAGGGATCAGATTTGAAAGCACCTTTAAGGACAGTGGTGGTTGTTGAACTGTCATGAGCCATAATACCACGATTCTCACAACAGCCATGAGTCATCCTCAAATATACAGCAACATCATTGCTTTTAGTTGCCTTTTGAATTTCAGAAGCGATATCATTGCATAATTCTTCTTGCAATGTGCCCCGTCTTGCACACCACTGAGCTATACGTGAATACTTGCTCAATCCTGGTAATTGATCTGCTGCCAGGATTCCTATATACGCAACACCAGAGACAGTTTGATGGTGATGAGAACACACCGATTTTAGTTCAGCCCGAACAACTAACATACCATCAAAAGTATTGTCTTCAGTGTTGGGAAATGAAGTAGTTTCAGGTACTGGATTGTATCGACCACTCATGAGTTCATTTACATACATCTTAGCAAGTCTCTTTGCAGTTCCTTTGCTATTAGGATCGTTATGAGTATCAATGATTAATGATTGCAATACATCCTCAAATTTGGTAGTCACTTCATCTACAAGAAGGATCAATTCATCATCATGAATGTATTTCGAAATATTGCTATTTGCGAAAAACTTCCCTTCGTCTTCCTGGATACGCCCTTTAATTACTTCACTAATTGGTTCTTTTTTTGTCATATTAATATTTAGGTTAATTGCAATAATATTCTTCGAATATATTCATCATAGCATCTGCTTCGAAAAATTTCATTGCATCTTTAGCCAAGTATGTTTCGACTTGTAGTGCATACCAATCATAATTTTCCATTACAGTGATGATTTTATCTTTCAACTGTTCCTTATTCGTTTCATAAAAATAAGAATGATTAGCAGTCCAGTCAGACGGATACAAAAATTCTGGATGATTCTTGAATATTTCAGAATAGCTAAGACGATCTGGATTCAACGGAATGCAACCAGCCGCTGGTCCTTCGATGCACTGGCTAATACCGAGAGTCTCTTGGAAACTTGCACTGAAAACGATCTTACTTTCTAGTAAAATATTGTGATATTCATTTTTTGTCAATGGAGTTTCCTGACATATGATAAAATCATACTGAGGAAGCTCTTTTTTCAAATCTTCAAAAATATGTAATTGCTTTTCTGGTGCAAGTCTGTGTGCAAAGACAATTTGATTTTTCTTTTGAATTCCTGAATATTCAGTAGATATAATATTAGGAATGTAATCGAATGGAAATCCAGTTCGAACAATCTTGCGGCTTTCTTTTTCTAGAGTAAGCCATTCATCTTTGCCATCATACCACGGTCCGAATACATTTTGTGCAAATAGATCAATATGAAAATCTGTAGCAAAATAATTGTGATCATAGGATTCATACATAGATTTTTCTAATGATCTAGCCCAACCTTTATTATCCATACGACCTAAGAAATCCCAAGCATCATAGCTACCTGCATGCCAAAGTCCATGTATAACCCAATTCTTTTTAGATAGTTCATTGATATATCGAAGCTGCGTAACACATGGATTCCAAGCATCTGTAATTAGAATATGATCGTCATCACCCACTTCTCCAGAATTTACTTTTTGAATGAATTTTGATAATTGTGTGGATTTCCAAAGATTAGTATTCGTAAAATCTAAGAATGCACCGGGTGATGTATCAACCGTTGATACATCACCATCAATTTGTTCATAGGGAATATTGCTTTTGAAAAACAGACTAGGAATCCAGCCATGCCATTCACATGTATATCTATTTGGTAACGGCTCTAAAGAAAAAATCCAAACTTTCATATCATATCCTTTATTTAAACGAAAAAAGATGGGGATTTTTAGTCCCCATCTTGCATATTACTTGTGATTCTTGTTGTAATACTTCTTTCTTTCAAACTTCTTATAAGCTTCACTTCGATACAAATCAGCTGGATCATACTTGTGCAGCTTCCACTGGCAGTAAGATTTCCATTCCTCAAGATCATTGAAGATTTGCTTCACTTGCGGAGTCATGCGGAGATACTTCTTATTGTAATTTGCTACTGAGATTGCCATGATGCTTAAATCCTTAAAAAGGTGGAGTATAATTAATGGAACAGCCGCACTCTCCATCTTCGGAGATTTCGATGACCACTTTTCTATGCGGATATTTTTCCGCTATTTTATCAAATAAATCGTCAGACAACATTTCGACGCTCTTTGAATTGATATCAATTTCACTAGTATCAAATAATGACTCTAGCCAATTGAGAAAATTATGAAATTCGACTTCACGATCATTGTGATAAACGTCGATAGATACTTTAAATTTAAATAAATGTCTATGTTTGTCTCTCAAATATCCTTGTTCCTCTACTGCGTCAGGATAAAAATGATAGCCTTTCTTTTGAAAGGTTACCCAGATCATTCTTTTTGCATCTTGTTTTGTTGCTTCGATTAACATTCTCTACTCATTAAAATTGCGATTTCTTTGTGGAGTTCGTCATATACAAAATTGATATCAGCGCCTTCAACAACAAGCCCTGGAAATTCTGCTACGCTTCCCTGATAGATCCGTTGTCCATCAACTTCATACGAAGAAATGGAAATAGAATGTGATGTGTGTTTTACTGGTTCAGACGACTTAACAGATTCGATAATTTTATCACTGCCATATTCTTCCCAATTAGTAAATTTCTTTGAGTCCATAAGATCATGAACACGATGACACCAAACACCAGGATTAGTTGCGTCAAAGCCAATATCATCTATTTTTAATGTTGCATTATAGTTAAGCAACTTGATATATGGAATCTTGACACTAACTTGTGGAATGAACTTGTTGAATTCACATAGCCCAATTTCATGAATATCTTCTATATATTGCACATCAAAATCTAGGGTGCACCAAAAATTCTCAGCCAAGCATGCTTTAATGACAGCATCCCATGTTAAAAGATTTGACCCATTGAAACTTTGATTTGCACCAAAATAGATATGGTCACAAAAATTCTCTTTTGAGTAATCAATTATTTTTTCTGGGCTATGAAGTCCATTAACGAACAATGTCCGTTTCCAAATTGCTGGAGTAAATTCAACTTCATCACCAACAAAGAAAATTGCTGAAGAAGAAGTTCCTGTATTATATTTGCGGTCCATATTATTCAAATAATGAGTTAAACATCGTATTGGAATTGATGGTATTTTTGCCAGTCAATCCTCGTGTGCCAATGATTTGCATCCAAAATCCGTTGTAAGATTCGATAATTTCGTTTGCTTTGTTGAAATCATCACAAGAAAAGATTTCATCAACAACGTTACTGAATAATACACGATCATAGGTGCTATATTCAAGCATTTTTGGTAGATTCCCTTGCTCATAGGCTAAATTAGCCTTTTGAACTGCATCAATATGCACCCAAGTATTATGAGCACCAGCGATTGCATAAGTAAAATTATCCCAGGAAGTTGGTGATTCTTTGTTTTGCTTATTAAAGTCGCCTGGCTTATAGACACAAATATCATTTACTTTACAGCGAGCAGAAATTGGGCTTTCATCAAATCTAGGCCAATGACCATCCTGCAACACAACATCACGATACCTGCGCGTATCTGCTGCATATTTTTTATCAGAAATTCCACTGTCCATACGATACGTCCATTTAGTTCCTGGGCGAACATCTGTTTCTAGATATATCAATCCTCTAGATGCACCATAGAACGGGCTTGCACAATCATATGTGATTGTGAGATTCTTATTGTGATGCTTTCTTATTGCTTTTTGTATATCAGTCAAAAGAACTGCCCATTCTAGCTTACTAGTTCCCAAAAAATGCACAAGATCGTGAATGCCTTCTTCTAGTAAGCCATCAAACTTCAATGATACAAGACGCTTTAAAACTAAATGAATATCACACATATTCTGACCACCGAATGCCCAGCCATTGAAATGACTTCCGGGATATTGTTTAGGATCACAATATTTTTTCATACGTTGATACCAATCTTCAGCTTCAGTGTGATTCTCACCTTGTAAGACGTTTAAAAATTTGCATGCACCTGTTCGATTTGCAATGAAATAATCATTATTGATATATGTTGCATTGACGGCATCTATATAACTAGTAATACCTGTTGCTTGCTGCCCTTTTTCAGAACGACAAACCCACGCAGGGATATCAAGAATCATCCCATAATCAGCAATACCATCAAGCCAAGTTAATACTTCTTTACGCTTCTTAGCTGCTTTGGGACAATTAGGATCACCCCAGTTTGCTTCCCAAACGCCTTTACCTATCTGAAATCCACCGCTATCACCTAAGATGAATGTGTTTTCTCTATCTCTAGTTCGAACCATTTCTTCTTTAGGATCAACAGCATTCAAATCTAAATTTGCGTGTCCAGCAGAATACAGTGCCCATTTATATGGGAAATATCCTTCTTTTTCATTTAAGAAATTGATCCCTTCTACCCCGTGTTCGAAGTCAGCGGGTATTCTAGTAGGATCAACATAGTTCTTATGTCGTTGTAATCCCACAAATGAAGCATAGAAGCTTGAAATTGATGGAAGAAACAGTGCCCAATTTGGATCCTGTTTCTTAGACAAGTTATCTTTGTCAAATGTCATTATTTTGTTTGTGCTGGAACGATAAATTCATAGATGGCGAGCCCAGAATTTACAATAATCATAGCTGCACCATCATTGCTAACTTTCATAAGCTTATCGCCAGAAAGGTTGAGAATGCTAATGAATGTATTCACTGGCCATTTCCAATCACGAGTTAAGCCACCTGATACACCGTGTTGAAATACAAAATTACCTGCATGTGAGCTTGCGTCACCGAATACAAACTTAAGATCACCATTTTCTACTTTGGTGCTAAAATGAGATTCTTCTGCGTGAGCTTGTGCTTGATACTTCAGTCGCAAAATCGCTGCTTGATTGGGTTCGAATTCTAAATCCCAATTGACGCCCTTAAATTTTACTGCGCGAACCTTTTCTTCTACTAACTGCTTTGACATAAAGCGATAATTATTCTTGAAATCGCCAGCAGAATTAATAAAATCAAGCCCAGTCGGAACAGTTTCACCACCACTAGTGCCCATTGACACAGTAATGTTTGCATTCTCTTTGTATTCTGGGATGTTCAGTAACGTGTTGAGTTTCGCTAGATTCGGTAAGCCAAACGTGCCTACAAAATTTTCAATTGGGGTTTGAAACCGACCTTGAATAATAACTGTCCTGTCGCTTGCAACAGCATTGATTTGTGTGTCTTCATCCGTTCCCGTAATTTTACATTCTTCGATATTTCCGAGCGTAATTGTGTGAGACACGAGGTCTTTCAAAATGTCATACATCATAAAAATTTCTCCTTAAGGTAAGTATATTGTTTTTAATGTGTTAAGTCAAGCTATTGATATTAACAACCCTACCAATAGCTGAACTAGATTTAATAGTTGTTAAGTCACCTGGCTTCTTTACTTCTACATAAGCCATATGATCTTTAAATGTGCTAAATTTTATATCAGTAAAATTATTTTTTTCTAAGAATGTCCTTAATAATTTTTCAGTCTGGTAGCACGCAACTCCAGATTCTACTAGTGTTGCTCCTCTCCAATGGTTACAATCATTGAATGTGAATAGAAACGTAGATCCATCAGCCATTACAATATTTAGGTCAGCTAATATTTGATCGATAATTTCGATATCCAATCGTTCAAACATATTGACACATGTTACAAACCCCAATGTTCCCTTAGGAAGCATAGGAATTTGATTGTATGTTCTCAGTTTATGCTGATATGCAGGATTAAATTTAGATACAATCACATCCAAATTAGTTTGATTTGGATCCATCAAATATAGAGGCTCAAATGCTACAAGATTTTTTGTGAAATCTTCATTGACAGGAAACAATTCACATCCAGAGTATCTATAGTCAGCATATTTTTTAGAAATGCTAATCATAAATTTCTCAAAGTCATTATCAAATGGTCGATTCTGAATTTTCTGTGAAATTGCTTCTGAATAGAATTTGGGTGCTATTTGATTACTTAATGTGAGATAATTAGACTCTAATGAGTCTATCATACTGGTGATTCTAGAACGCTCTAAATTGATCTGTTTTTCTATAGTTTTTACATTAATTGAACTAGAAACAGATAATTTTGACAGATTTTTAGCGTCTGATAACGGATCAGTCAGTAAGTCCTTTATTTGATTTGTTACAAGATAAGTTGAGGCTAATAGTGTTTCCACTGCAATAGCCTCAACTTGCATCCTATAACGAAGTAATTCGCTTATCTTCATTCAAAATCAAATAAGTTATTAAATGTTGATCGAATATCTGTCGCATCTTCTAACTTCCAGTTCAATACACCGAACAAGTTATTAAGTTTTGTGTCTATCATTTTGTCTTCCATTGAATCCTTTTGAAATGGAAGATCCTTAAACCATTGAGGAAGTCTTGATTCATCAACAGGATATGAAACAGATGACATTTTGAGAGGATTGTCCTTGAGTTTGCAAACAATGACTTTCTGACCATCAGTAAGTTTCATACTGTAGTTGTCACTATACATGTCACGAAGTTTATTCCAATTTATTGCGCCTTTTACGTGCCCTGGAATCATACCATGATAGTCTGGTTTAGCATCCTTTGCTGTATAAGATGTTAAATTGTTAGCACGCATTGGTCGTCCCATTTCCCAAGCTGGTTTATTAGCAAACTTAGTTTTGAATTCAACAACACGTTTGACAACATCATCCTTTCCACCACCATCAAGAACCATCTTGAGTAATTCACTTAAGAAATCTTGCATGTATGCTGGAGTATCTGATCGTTTCAAATCTAAACCCATGGCTTTAACTTTGCCAGTGTCTTTGATATCAACTCGCTTCCCATCATAATAATACATCAAAACTGCATAGCGCTTTTTAGTAATAAATAATCCATTCGTTGCAGTAAGTTCCATACCGCCTTTGATGATGGCCCCATTTTCTCTAGGACAATGAAACGCGCGTTCCATAAACGACGGGAATGATGCATTGACCTGGTCAGCTATAGAATTGTATAACTCTAAACACGCATCTTTAGACCATGCTAGATTTCCTGCCTTAACGTCATCTTTGATCATCGGCCAAACGCTGAAATACAAACTGTCAGTATCGTTATAGATAACAGATTTACCTAAGTAATTGTAGTCTCCTTCGATAAGCTCATTCGCATGTGCAGACATATGCTGGACAATTGCTCTGCCAGTCAATGTAGTTGATTGACCGATACGCAAATCAAAGAAACGACAATGAGGATTCAACAATGCACCATACAGTGAATTCAATTGAATCTTACGAACTAATTGACGCTTATCCCAGTATTCAATTTGAACTTCATCTTCTGCATCCTTTGCTTTCTTGAGTTCAGCTTGCATTCTTTTTCTATCTGCATACCAATTTTCTAATAAACCTGGTATAATACCTTTAGCATCAGTCTTAAAGATTGTTCCATTTGCACTCATGACCCATTTTTGATCACTATTGAAAATCATACTCCAAACATCTTTCGCTTCAAGAATATCAGAATTACCATCTTCCCAATCTACTGTAATCATACGACCAGGCTCACAGTTAATAACTGAGGTATATTCAAGACTTCCAAACAAACCTTCCCATGCTTCAGCAAAATTTTTCTTTTCATTCTCCATTTTATTTCTGATATATTCATCAGTGTAAGTTGGGCGAAGTTGTCCGACAACTGTTTCCGGCCCCATATTACATGCACGAATTGCTGAGGGATATAGAGAGTTAATGTCAATTGCCCCAATCCATTCATGAATGCCTTTCCGTGGGTATGCAACATACGCGCCCGCAGCTTGAGTGCCGCCCTCTGATCTAATTTTATCTGGGACCCTCAACCCTAATCTATGACATTCATTGACAATAGCATATTCTGTAGTTGCAACAGCACCCATTGTTGTCGGAATCAATATACCGTTTGCATGGGCAACAACATTTGCTAAATCAATAAATTTCAATTTCTTATCCATCTTATGAATAAGCATAACGTCTTGTCTGTTGTAGTCAATAAACGTTTCAAAATCTTTATTGTATAGTTGATCTAATGTACCTTCATACTCAACTTTGTGTTCCTGCAATTCATATTCTGAGATTGCATTCAAACTATAACTATGCATTTCATGATATGTATATTTTCGATACAACTGCATATAGTCAAGATGCACACGACCAATGGTATCGAATGTCGTGTGTTCAGCACCGAATCGTTCAAATGCTCGTTTCTTTGGGTATTCTCCCCAGAGACAAAAACGTTTTGTATGATCCCTACCCATAATTTTAGATATTCGTTGAACAGTGTATGGAATATCGAAGCCTTCACTATTCCAACCAGATAGAATATCTGCATCATCAATGATGGTCAAAAACGTATCCAGCATTGCCTTTTCATCATCAAACAAAATGCAATTCTCAAACGCGGCAGCAATTTCTTCAGCAGATTCCCATGATAAAGATTTTGGGGGTAATGCTAAAGTAATTAATTGTTCTGCCCAATCTAGATAAATTGATATTGCCGTTATGGCATTGAACGGATCATCCACCGTTGCAAAGCCTCTTGTTGCATGAAAATCAGTTTCAATGTCGAAGAATGCTGTATGAAGTTTTGGTGTATCGTTTGTATTGTAATTCATTTCTAGGCAACGATAAACTAAATTGAGGTCGCTCTCAAATAATTTCTTACCACTATGCATTGCCTTTTCTTTCTGAAATGCCTTTCCGCTTCTAGTAGAGAATTTAGCCAGTGTGTCCCCATAAATTGATTTATACGATCCCCTCGGATCTTTGTAATAGAAAAGATATTCTGGGGCAAATGTCCTTTCTACCCGTGTGCCATCAGCAGCCCGCTCGACTACATGAAT
>Ga0210406_10002820_pt1 | contig 19465 bp, 32 predicted proteins | sample IncBWC30MmetaG_FD_155454 | JGI IMG/M metagenome (GOLD analysis project Ga0210406, IMG submission 155454) | Forest soil microbial communities from Barre Woods Harvard Forest LTER site, Petersham, Massachusetts, United States - Inc-BW-C-30-M | ecosystem: Environmental > Terrestrial > Soil >... | reverse complement strand
CGTTGTCGGAAACCATCACGATGAACCTAGAGCTGGCGCATACGGTGCTTCCAAGCGCGAAAGAGAACGAACTCCTGGGAATACTCTCCAACTGGGAACGTGGGACGACCAAGAGGGACTTGGAACTGTGTGCAGCAACACTCCTGGCGACAAGAGAAGTGCTCACCAAGGCCGGCAAGCTATGAAGATCAACTGGGAGAAAGTGGCGAACCACTTCGCAGATCACGACGAAGCTGTGGACAGACAACGGGCTTCGATGGTGACCAACTATCGTCTTCAGACTGAAGATATGGAGCGGCTGGCAAAGGATATTGTTAGGGGTCTCCCCGATATCATTGAAGAGTATCTGAAGAAATGCCGCGGCGAAGGCAAGCCAGCTGGCGAGTGGGTATGTATCTGGAGGTGGGTGACTCCCGTAGCAACTGAGATCAATCAAGGTCTCGGTGTTAGTACGATTCTGGAGTGTCTACTCGGGCCGGAAAAAATCAGAACCAAGAAAGAATCCGGCGGCGATGGGACCTATACAGGCTGGGAGCTGTATGCAAATCTTCACGACATCCGCGGTAAAGCCATAGAAAACGTCAATCGTCCTCGCGTCGAGCTTGGTAGATCAGCAAAGAAATGAAGGAAGGAAACGATCTGCTGAGCGGTTAGCCTCAAATAGGAGGAAATCATGGCGAGGGGTAGCGATGGAGCGTCAGCGTTGGTGGCGATCTTGGGATTGTTCATCGCGCTGGGATGCGCTTTTGGCGCCTGGGAGCTACGGAAGTGGTTCAATTACAAGTACTCGTATGAGACTAAGGTTCGCGAAGAGATCAAGGTAATGGTCAAGCCGGAGTGCCTACGCAACTAGCTGTTCTTGAAAAGAATTTCCATATTGGAAATCAGTGGAAGTTCTGATCGCCTTCACGTAGGATCAGTCCTGCTTGTATTTGTAGGGAACGAAGTTCCCTTTTTGCCCTAATGGGGCGTGGAGGCTAGAATGGCCAAGTCGAACGCGATCGAAGTTGTTATTTCTTGGGACACCACCGGCTCGATGTATCCCTGCCTGAGCCGTGTCGAAGATGAAGTCGAGTCTCTCGTCACCAGGCTTTTCCGAGATATCCCAGACTTGAAGGTCGGCTGCATTGCTCATGGCGATTACTGCGATGCTAGCAGCTCCTACGTCATCAAGACGTTGGATCTGACGAAGGACCCGAAGCAGGTAGTCAAGTTCGTGCGGACCGCAGGAAAGACCAACGGCGGAGATGCACCGGAGTGCTACGAGCTGGTGTTGCATGAGGGCAGGAAATTCTCGTGGACTGCCGGCAAGAACAAGGCGATGGTGGTGATGGGGGATGATGTTCCCCACGCTCCAGCAGAGCTTCAGAATAGCAAGCATCTGGACTGGCGAAATGAGCTAGATCTGCTTCTCGAAGCCGGCGTGAAGGTGTACGGCGTTCAGTGCTTGAACCGTTCACATGCGACTTTCTTCTGGAAAGAAGTGGCGCAGAAGACGGGAGGCATGCACATCACGCTCGATCAATTCGACTCGGTTCGCGATCTTCTCATGGCGATCTGCTACCAGCAGCAGGGTCATGACAACCTGAAGAAGTTCGAGAAGCAGGTGGCCGAAGAAGGCCGCATGAACCGCAATTTGGATTCGATCTTCGGAGCGATGCTTGGTCGCGCTCCCCGCTCGGACTTCAAGACCCGCGATCTGGACGCCGTCGATCCAAGCCGATTCCAGATGATGACGGTCAAGAAGAAGATGAAGATCCTTGCATTCGTCGAGAAGAATGGGCTCGACTTTCAGCCGGGCAAGGGTTTCTACGAGTTCACCAAGAGTGAGAAAGTCCAGCCGCACAAGGAAGTGGTACTGATCGAGAAGCGGACGGGGGACATGTTCTCGGGCAAGAAGGCTCGTGAGATGATGCGGCTACCAAAGAATACGGAAGTCCGTATCAACCCCAAGAACTATGCTGAGATTCTCGGGCAGTATTCGGTCATGATTCAGTCAACCAGCTATAACCGCGACCTTGTTCCGGGTCAGAAATTCCTCTACGAAGTCGACATGTCACGCTAGTCCGCGCAGACGCTTGCGCGAAGCGCCTGGACAATCGGTCATCACCTAGTGAAACTCCTGGTTCAGAGGAGTCGAAGATGCCCGAAAAAATAGATTTCTCAGAGGATCCTGAGAGCGTCGAATTCAAGAACGTTGTCGTCGAGGTTCGTGGTCGGCCTGGGACTGGAAAATCGACCATCGCCCAGCTGATCAATGAAGCTTTACTCTCCGCCGGCTTCATGGTGCGGCTGGTGGATGACGATAACGTCGAATCTGATCCAGAGAAGCTACAACGTAAGATGGCCTCTCTTCGGGAGAGGATCGGTGTCTCGATTATCACTGTGAGCATTCCCAGCGGTTCCGTGATGGCCGTCTGATGCTCAAGAACAAGGATGATTTCCGAGCTGTGGTTGCCGCGGCGCTTGGCTCGGATGAGTCACTATGCATGGATGACGAGACCGATCGAAATGTCGCGACCGGCCTAGTCTGCGCAGCGATCTTCCGGGAGATGTCGCTTTACACCAATCCCGCGGCCAGCGAACCATTTATCGAAGACAAGGCCATCGACTTGCTCAAGGAATTGAATCCCGAGCTAGCTGGATCGCCAATGTTCGATGTTATGTTCGATGTGGTGTTGAGTCTCATTGGCGAGTGTCAGCGACTGCGGAAAGCGGAACACGAGATGAGGCAAATAGCCTGCTACACGATGCGCAAGCGTCTGGAACATGAAGAGGGTTGCCCAGCCTATGACGACACGGCAGAAGAAACCGACGAAAACGACGCGTAAGGTTCTGGCTCCAGAGACGTATCTTCAGATGCACTTGGAACAGCTGAATTACGACTGGTCTCGGCTGACTCAGCGTGTGATGTGGCAGCTGACTGAGGGCGGTGGCTACAAGAACATCCACATGCTGGAGACACTCCGATCACTTCAGACAGTCTATTACCAGATCGCCTCCGCGGAGGATGCTCTCCGACACACAAAGAGCCCAGTCTAGATGCGCATCCCAGAACGGATGACTTCGGAGATCAATGAACATGGGGAAGGCGTGACGATAATCAAGAATCCGTGGAGGCCGAGCAACTTCATGCGTGTCGAACAAAAGAAGTGGCTTCCACATCGCGAGTTGCTCTACGCCAACCAACGACGGCTCGAAAACGCCACGGCCGCACTGAAGTTCTTTCAGTTCGTGGTGCTCGGGTGCGGTTTTGCCGGCTGGGTTGACCGGTGGCCGTTTCATACTCCGTCATTTCTATGTTTCTCTTCCGCGGCAATGTGGTTCGGCTTCCGGTACACAGAGAAGTGGTACAAGGAGATCGCCGACTACATCAAAGGCATGGACAAGCTTTACCAGCTGCCACTGATCTGCGATGAGTGTGAAGCTGATTTTCTCCAGCCGAAGGTCAACAAGTGCGGGAAATGCGAAGTGTGCCCGCGCTGCAATCTTCCATACGACCCAAGCATCAATGAGTGTAACAGCTGCCAGTCTGAGCGACTGGTTGCGAGGCATCCATGACGTGCAGGCACTCGCCCGGTGATCCCAGTTGTAGCTCGCATCCTGACAACGTGGAGGCACGGCGATCGGAATATGAGCGAGAGAGGAAAGAAGCGGCTCGCAAGGATCGAGAGGAAAGGGAGAAAGAGCGATACTCCATGACTCCAGATGCCGAGAAGTACCAGGTTGAAGATGTCCTCCGGGTCGGCAATCACTTGGTGATGAAGGTGCTATATCCCAACTGCACCAAGTGCTCTTACGAGGGCAACAAGGTCATGGTGTTTCTGAACGTGAGCGAAAAAGAAGTGCTGAAGTGGAGGAAGATCGACCCGCACTTCCGTGATCCGAAGACTCAACTAAATCCGCGCGACGCGCCAGGACCGGCTGCACGATTTCCGGCTAACCCGGAAGGTTGGAACGACGCGATCGAGTACGCCAAGTCCAAGAAGTAGACATTCAACTGCACCGGCGCCACTATCGCGCCAATGATCATTGCCATCGTATTCCTGCTGTTCTTCCTCGCCAATATCGCGCTCGCAGCGCCTGGTGCTCCACGAATAGCCAGTATCGTCTTGAATGGCGTCATGCTCGTCGTTCTGTTTCTAATGATTAGAGACGAGACGGGCGGAGATCACTAATGGCACGTCAGACAAAGAAGCAGCTTCAGGCTCGCCTTCGTGAGCTTGACGCACGGTTGCTTGCTGCTGGCGAGCGGCGAGACTGGGAGGAGTGCTCGAATATTGAAGCAGCACAGGAAGAGATCAAAGAGGAGCTGGGGCAGTTCAAAAAAGCAAAGCGGAAGGTACCAGACCTCCTCCAGTCACTGTCTGATCATGTCAATCGTGCAGATGAATCGAAGAAGCTGCTTGCCGCGTTGCAGTGCTTTGTCGTCGAGGTAGGCGAGAATCTATTTCTTGTCGGTCATAGTGATGTCAGCGCACGGCTGATCGATGATCCGAAAGCCATGATACAAATCACCATATGCTCTCCGGCAAACCGAGACGGACAAGATCTCAAGATAACAGCGGAGTTACAACACCAGTCATGGCAGGGGATTCAGGAGAAATTGGTAGCGGAATACTTCCTGAGCAAGCGATCCACCCGTTGAGTGATGAGGGTCTCAAGGCGCGGGTCAAACGCTCTGAGGAAATCCTGGAGCAGGTTCTCGACGAGAATCGCCAGTGGCGTGTCGCAGTAATTACCAAGCTGGAGCACGACACGGAAATGATCGAGCAGATTTTCTCGTTAGTCAGGGAAGGTGGTCTTCCAGACGAGTTCGTTGAGTGGCACTTGTACCAAGTGGCCAAAGATCGAGATCGCTGGAAGGCGCGGGCACTGGAAGCTGAAGCCCAGCTGAAAAAGACTGAGGAGGGATAGATGCTCCATATGGCCGGCGAGATAGTAAGGAACCTGTTCTGGGGAGCCATCGTGCTCTGGTGTGCCCTTCGAGTCGAGAATGGGTTCATCCAAGTCGGTCGCGCCATTCTGTACTTGAAGACTACGGAGAAAAAGAAGCCAGAGGCAGCGAGGGAAAAGGATCCGATCTACGTGGAGAAGAAGGAATTCGAGGCAGACCCTTTGACGTGGTGCCGAAAGGCCAGCACAGAGCAGCGTGTCATCGTTCGCAACGAAGCTGGTCGCGTTACCTTCGAGATTGGCGGATCAATGAATGTCGCTCCATTGTAGAACTTTCCATGTTTCAATATAAATCGCGGGTAATGTAAGTCACGTATCCCACGTAGACAATCGATCCAATTCGAGGCACGGTCGAAACACGGAGGTCGGCCTTGGACTGGACGAAAATCGATCCAAATCACCGCTCATCACTGATTGAAATGCTGACCCGTGACGCGCGGTCGTATCTCGCCCAGGCTGAGGTCGTAAGATCACCGGCTGGAAGGGCCTACTATGAACAGGCGGGCCGTGCATACTCAGCGGCGGCAGACGCTCTACGACGATTGGCTGAGGGAAATTACGGATGACCTTAGAACGACTTGAGCAGCTGAATGCACTAGCGAAATCAGGGGAATTGTCTTCGGTTGAAGTGGAGCTGCTCGGAAGTTTTGAGGCAATACGTAGAACCATCGTCCGCACACTAGACCGACATCCGATTCTAGTTCGAGACTGGGACAGCGACGGCATCCCTTACGTTAGACCCTGCGGCTGTGCCTACTGCGAAAACCTGCGCAGAGCCTCTGTTGGTATCACAGAGTAGCTCCACTCCCCACCTATTCGGACTGATTTAGGTGGATATGCTTCTGAAACCAGCCAGCGTATACTCCAACAATCACCCGTAATCGGCGGCATTGACAATCGTACAATAAGCATGTGACCATTGCGATGGTGCAAACGCCCACGAGGATACGAGAATGAGTTAGTTCGGAGGAAGTACGATGCGCCAGTTGGTTGTCTTGCTTATAGTTATGGCTGGTTGTAGCCAGTCTAATTCCGCCTTGATGCCCATAGGACCGGATTTGGATCCGCCTGATGGTGGCGTTTTCTGCATCCCTCCGTGCACGACTTTCGGTACTGTTGATATGTCACGGGCATTGAGTCATGCCGACCTTGGGCGTGACGCCGGTCAGAGCCGGTCTGACATGTCGAAATCCGATATGGACAAGACGATCAACGCCGGCATGGACATGGCGAAGTCCCCGCCGGAGGACATGGCGCACCAGACGGATCTCGCGCACCAAGTCACGTCGGACATGGCTTTTGTTTGCAGGGAGAATGTCAACTGCTTCAGCAGCAATCCGTGCACCCAGCCGCTCTGTGTGAATAACCAGTGCACCCAGGTTCCGAATGATGGCACCAGCTGCGTATCCGGCGGCACGCTTGGAACCTGCCACGCTTCCGGGTGTTGCACGGGTTGCTGGAATGGATCGAGTTGCGTCAGTGCCACGTCCCCGACCTCATGCGGGGCCAGCGGTGGAAGCTGTTCATCTTGCGATGATGGCAACTTTTGCACGATTGACACCTGCAATTCGGCAGGCCAGTGCCAGCACACCGCGGGCAATGGCGGCCTTGTTTGCGATGGCAGTGGCGATGAGTGCCATGACGGCACATGCCAGGCTTGCGGCGCTACGAATGAGCCGTGCTGCGCAAGTAAGCCGACGACGTGCTCCGGCAAGAACGTCTGTCAGATTCAGCCGAGCGAGTCGATGTGCGTGGCTTGTGGAGATACGAACGAGCTGTGCTGCCCGGCGTCCACCGGATACCAGGCATGCAATAACACAACAGCAAATGGAACGTTGGGGCTTGTGTGCGGCTCGAACAACCACTGCGATATCTGCGGCACGCACGCCAACCAGTGCTGCCCGGCGTCCACTGGTAAGTCTCCTTGTGATTCACAGGATCAGTGCTATGGCGGCGTTTGTACGTGTGGTGGATTCGACCAGATCTGCTGTCCGGGCAATTCTTGCAACAGCGGGCTCACGTGCAACAACATCAGCGGCGTTCAAATCTGCAAGTAGCCAATTCATCTGCCAAATGGTACCAACTAGCTATGAGTGGCAAGGCCAATAGCCTCGGCCCTCTGCTTGTAGACCAGATTGGCGATATGGTGCAGGTAACCTTCGTCCAAGATGGCTGCCGGCTGAAGGGATGTGGCAAGACGCTCGAAGAAGCCCGACTGACACTTGAAGGCCGGGTCGCTGTATTTCGCGCGCTCCACGCTTTCGTGAAAGCAGAGCTGAAGTACCGCGTCGTTGCTCGTGAAGACCTAGTTGATTTTGTTCAGCGCTGCGTGAAGCTGCACCTACGACAGCGCTATCCCATGATCAAACTGCACCAGGTACGAAACGAGATGAAGGCAATGGCCAGGCTCGAAGGTCATAAGCTGGCTGTAAAATATGACAAGATAGTCTCCAAGATCTTCCAGCTCTCTTCACGCGACCGCGCGTCCGGCTGAAAGACAGCGTTCTCCAAATCGTACAATCGTCATGGCACGAAAGACTGGCAAGGTTGTTGGGTCCTACGACTTCATGACGGAGTTCGCTCATCACAAGGTCGATCTGCGTCTGGATACCAGTACCGGCGAATTCAGCGCCGAATATCTGGGGGTCCAGTTTCGGAACAAAGACCTGAACGTGATGAAGAAAGATATCCGCGACGAGACGAAGAAGCGTGAGCAGGTCAAATGGGATCCCTTCGTCGAGATCGAGGTCAAAGGGGACTCGGACGAGACCCATCACAGCTTCGTGAACAACTGTGTCGGCCTCGAATTTTCGCTCCAGTACATCGCCACGGTTGGCGATGAGAAGTGGCACAAGCATGGCTACGTCCGCCGGCACAGGGATACGGGGGACCTGGAGCCGAGCATTGCCCAGCGTGATCCGTCCCGTTTGCACGAGGACAAGGACAAGAGCTACATCCCGTACACCGATGAGCGGTGGAAAAAGCTGACGCAGATCCAGGAGGCCATCAACGACCTGCGCAAGCGTCTGCGCGAAGTCTTGGTCGAGGCGAAAAGTGAAGAGATCGAAAGGCTTCTGGATAGCTACCTCGACGGCGGCCTGAAGCTGCTCACAGCGCCGGAGGCATCGAAAGAGTAGTACCCCAGGCTCACTCATTGTCCCTGGACATTTCGGCCAGGCTCCGGTACGACCGCAACGTCCACCGGAGGAAACGATGCGAGTCTGGGAACATGTCAGCAGCGTAGTCCAGATTGTTTATCGACTTGGCCAGAAAGCCGAGAAGATGGCCAATCGCCATTCGCAAACTGCAAGCACGTTCTTCGACTACAGCGACTTATTCGCGGATATGAAGAAAAGATCAGTAGCCGAGGAGTACGAACCGGACTCCGACGATGCTACATCACGCCAGCGTCTTCTGATGATCCTACGTGATCTGCAAAAGGCCTCGTCTGAGGCTGCCGAAGCGTATGCCAACATGACACGTGGACTGGACACGTGCATCGTGATGATTGAAGACTCAATGCCGAAGGCTCGCAGTCAAGCGTAGACAATCCGTTCGATTACCGTTACTTCTTGTCTGTCCGTGGCAGATGAAATCCCGCCTGGCTGGCTAATGCTTGGTCGGCTTCCAGAAAAGGAGCCGGCTGACATGTCCGCTATCGAGGCACTGACAGTGCTTCGAGAAGAGATCTGTGCGCTCATTCCGCCACATCTTGACTATCTCGTCTCCGTCAGGTGGCAGACAGAGTTCAAAGGACAGATCAGTCCCCGCCCCGGCCGTTATATATGCCGGTTGATAGAAAACAAAGACTGGGAAACCCCAAAAGAGGAATGGCGATTTCCTCGGACTGAGCAAATGCGTGAGTGGTTCTGGGGACGCGTTAGGTATCTCAGGAGAATGATCGCCAGGCAGTGAAAGATGAGATTGATTGTTTACTCGGATGGCTCCACTGCGAACGAGGGAGCAGGTAAAAGATACTCGTTCATCGGCGTGTCGATTCGGACTGATGATGGTCAGGAGATCGAGTCGATCTCTGAGTACATCGGGTCCTTCAATTCAAACCTCACCGAATACATGGCAGCTGAGGCTGGCGTACGACGAGCGCTTCTCCTGGGAGCAACAGAGGTCGAGGTCCGAAGTGATTCACTGAATCTCGTAAACGTTTTCAATGGATCACAACTTCACAAGAAGCAGGCTCACGTCTACTACGCCGTCATCAACAAGATGAAGGATGCCGCTCGTAGTCTAGCCTCTTTCTCAGTGATACACGTTGATCGAAACGCAAACAGACGCGCCAATCAACTGTCCCATCAAGCTTATAAGCGAGCGCCCATCAACATTCAGAGCGAGATGGAGCGAGCCTACAATGCACTCTCAGGTCTAACCAGAATCGATACGACATTTGTCCCTCCGACTACAATGGAAGAGGCCGAGCGTCGTCGAGACGACTTAGTTACGCGGGTTAAGGCCATCCAGGAGACCATTCGACTCACGCGCGAGGCTTTCAGGCAGAACGCCCTGAGGCGTGAAGCATACGGGCCAAAGAGAAATCTTCATGTCGCCGAATGGCGACGCGCTACCAGGGAGCTGCGCTCAACAAATGAGTGGATCAGGAAAGAGCGGTCAAAAAGAAGAGAGCTTCAGACATGTCCATCGATCCACGAGATCCCGAGCTACACTCTCGAAGACGCTAGCTCCCTCATCAGGGCTGCCTTGTTCCTTTTTCGTCGACTCGCCCGCGAGGGGCTAGTCGAATATACACATAAAGAACAGGTACTTGTAGACGCGCTACGGGAATACGACTGCCACTACGGGTCGGCGATAACAAAGGTGTCGTAATCGCACAGCTAGTTGCTCGTACAATATGGCAGGAGGCGAACATGTCGTGGAAGAAGATGGACTCTGAGCTGAAGAACGTCGCATTGCAGGAGCTGGCCTGTTTCCTAATTGGGCTTCTCGTTTGCTTCGGTCTCGGCTATGTCAGCGGCATGTTTTTGCCGCACAAGATTCCTGCCGGCGTGCGCTACATCCTGAGCTTTTTGTTCTCCTGGAATGTCATCATTCCCTTCCTCGTAAAGAGGGTCGCCCATCGTGGGATCGATGTCGACGAGCGTCTCAAGCGTCTTTGATCCGATCATAAAATATTGACAATATGTTGATCGACTGGTAACGCTGGCGAGTCAATATCAGTACTGACTTAGATCGTACTGACACTCCCCAGGAGGAACCATGTCGCTAGCGCACCAGATCGAGATCCTGATCACCGCAGCTGCCAAGAAGCTCGCCACCGATATCGTCAGTGTCATTCGTCAGCACGTGACCCAATCCATCTCGTTCACGCCTAGTGGGCCGCGGAAGTCTGCTGTCAAGGCAAAGCCCGAGGTCGAAAAGGAGTCAACGCTGACGGATGCACAGCTGTCCGCTCGTCGGAAGACGCTCGCGAAGGCTCGCGCGAAGCTTGCTCAGATCCGAAAGGCGAACAAGGAAGAAGCAGCCGTTGCGCCCGCGAAGACGGGAAAGGCGAAAGCCAAGAAAACGAAGAAGACGGTCACGAAGCGTAAGGCCGTCGCCGAGGCCAAGACAGACGACTCTGTGGCCAAGACGGCGAATGGCCACGGCAAGACTGAGCCCGTTACCACGGCGTGACAGGTGCTAGAGATAGAGGATGATATCTGGGCATATTGGCCGCATGCCTGGATCGCGATCCCCACAAACATAGGTTGGACCGATGTGGGGATGAATATCATGGGAGTAGGACTCGCTAAACAGGCGGCTGACAGATGCCCGGATCTACCGTTGTGGTACGGGTCCTGGTGCAAGACGTTTGGCGAGGCCACTCCTGTGATGGCGAACCGGGAACACTGCATCGTCCTATTCCCGACTAAACCGCTCGATGCGAACAAGCCGAATCTCTCCTGGAAGCAGCCATCGTCGCTGGGGTTGATTGAGCGCGGACTCAAGCAGCTCGTAGAGCTGGATATCCAAGGAGACGTGATGGTCCCTCTGTTGGGCTGTGGAGCTGGCAGATTGATTCCAAGCGAGGTCGTGCCTCTGATGAAAAGATACTTGACGGATAACCGATTTATTCTGGTTCAGCAGCCAGTAGCTACTGACCACCCGTTTTAGCCTGTAATTGTCAATCTTCTTGTTCGTATAACAGAACGAGGAGACGAATATGCGGGTACCGAAGAACATTCTGTACAGGAAGGAAGAGTTCGCGCTGGATATCATCCGCGAGGAGCCAGGCATCAAGACGAAGGCCCTCCAGTTACAGGTCAAAAAGCAGTTCGGCACGAAGCTCGCACCCAACAAGATCAAGCTTCTTCGCCTCAGGGTCCTCAAAGAGAAAGAGGGCAAGAAGGCTATTCGGGAGATGGAGCACGTGGGTCGCAAAGGTCGCCTTCAGAACGGGGTGAAGCTAGCCGCCCCGAAAATCGCCTGGGCGCAGCAGGAAGAGATCGTGCTCGAACGCAATGCGCAGGACATCGCCGGTATCATCATGAGACGTCTGCCAGGCGTGAAGTACTTCCATCTCGACATCGATCAGACGACCGGCAAACCGAGGGTCAAGTACAGCGTGACCACGGAGAAAACCGGATCGTTCAAGCTCTGATCCCCTAGACATTCGGCAGTCAGACTGCGAAGGTCATCGCGTACACAGAGCGAGGATCGTTTCGTCACTATCCCGAGGATCCGACAGATCAAGGCGAACGTCTCCCGAGACCTGCCTCTTCGTCGGATATGGCCTGACTTGCGTAACCGCTAGCTATTTTCGCTCAGCGTCAACAAGAGCGGAATTTAAGCCATTGCGGACGATCAGGTGATTGGTCCTCGGCGGTAGTGCTGGCTACATTGCTGGGTCTGATCGGCATCGATAGAGTGACAAGGTTGCCAGATCTGTCCCTCTCCCTCGCCGAAACCAATGTCGGAGGATCAGAAGATGATCGAGAAGTCCGAAGCGCGTCCAAAGAAGCCAGGGCCAGCCAGAAAATCTCATGTTGAGGTTCCGACTGAACGGCCGGGCCTGAAGATTGATCGGAACTTCGCTTCGGAGCGTGATCCATACGACGACATCGAGTGGGATCTCCGTACCGCTGAGATCACGGGCGAAAAGGGAGAGGTGATCTTCCACCAGGAGAACGTTGAAGTTCCGAAGTCCTGGTCGCAAATGGCCACAAATATCGTGGTGCAGAAGTATTTCCGTGGGACGATCGGAGCGTCCGATCGCGAGCATTCAGTGAAGCAGCTCGTCAGCCGAGTTGCGGATACGATTCGTGACTGGGGCATGAAAGACGGTTACTTTGCCTCGGAGGCAGATGCCACCAAGTTCCACATGGATCTTAAGTTCCTCCTTGTGAATCAGTACATGGCATTCAATTCGCCGGTCTGGTTCAATCTAGGAGTCGAGAAGTTTCCTCAGGTCAGCGCCTGCTTCATCAACAGCGTCGATGACTCGATGGATTCGATTCTGACGCTGGCCAAGACTGAAGGCATGCTGTTCAAGTACGGCTCAGGCACCGGAACGAATTTCTCGACGCTCAGAAGCTCGAAAGAGCTACTCCATGGCGGCGGGACATCATCAGGTCCAATCTCCTTCATGAAGGGCTTTGACGCCTTTGCCGGCGTGATCAAGTCAGGGGGCAAGACCCGGCGCGCGGCGAAGATGGTCATCCTCAATGCCGATCACCCGGACATCGTCGACTTCATCGAGTGTAAGGTTAAGGAAGAGAAGAAGGCTCATGCTCTGATCGACGCCGGCTATGACGGCTCCTTCACCGGCGAGGCCTACGCGTCGGTCTTCTTCCAGAACTCGAACAACTCTGTCCGCGTGACCAACGAATTCATGGAAGCTGCCATGAAGAATCGTGACTGGACGACCAAGTCTGTGGTCGATGGCAAACCCTTCGACACATATAAGGCTAGAGATTTGTTGCAGCAGATTGCAGTGGCTGCTTGGACTTGTGGTGATCCAGGCCTTCAGTTTGACTCGACGATCAATAGCTGGAACACGTCGGCAAACACCGCCCGCATCAATGCATCGAATCCATGCTCGGAGTACATGTACCTCGATGACTCGGCTTGCAATCTCGCCAGTCTCAATCTCATGAAATTCCGGGACAAGGATGGGAATTTCGATGTTCAGAAGTTCCAGCAGGCGGTCGATATCACGATTCTTGCCCAAGAGATCTTAGTCGACAACGCCCGTTACCCGACCTCGAAGATCGAAGAGAACTCGCACCTGTTCCGTCCGCTTGGGCTCGGCTACGCCAATCTCGGCGCACTCCTTATGGCCCGCGGCCTACCCTATGATTCTCACGCCGGGCGGGCGTATGCGGCAGCTGTCACGGCCCTCATGCATGGACGTGCGAATTGGATGTCAGCTCGCATTGCTCACTTTGCGACGGGTCCCTTCGCCGGCTACAAGGCGAACAAGCAGCCATTCAACAAGGTCATGAAGCAGCATCAGGAAGCTTTGAAGGCAGTAGATGCCGACCTCGCGCCCTACGAGATCATGGATGCAGCAAGGCAAGTCTGGGATCTGGTGATCAAGGACGGATCTGAGTACGGCTTCCGTAATGGCCAGGTCACGGTGTTGGCGCCCACGGGGACGATCGGCTTCATGATGGACTGCGACACCACCGGCATCGAGCCCGACATCGCGCTCGTCAAGTACAAGCGGCTCGTCGGTGGCGGCAAGCTCAAGATCGTCAATGGTACGGTTCCTGAGGCTCTCAGCCGTCTTGGATATGACGATATCGATCGCGACAGCATTCTGAGATTTATCGAGACGAACGACACGATTGAAGGTGCACCAGGACTCAAGGAAGAACATCTGCCAGTCTTTGATTGCGCGTTTAAACCCATGAATGGCAAGAGATCAATTCATTTCATGGGACATATCAAAATGATGTCAGCAGCACAGATGTTCCTCTCGGGCGCGATCTCAAAGACGGTGAACCTACCGAATGATTGCACCGTCGGAGATATCTACGACGCCTATACAGCGTCCTGGCAGCTCGGGCTGAAGGCTGTTGCGGTCTATCGCGATGGCTGCAAACGCTCTCAGCCACTATCCACGTCGGCAAAGTCGAACGCCGACGGTACCCTTGGTGGAGAGCAAGTCAAAGAAATCATCAAGCTCGTCCAGGCTCCAGCTCAGCGGCGGAAGCTCCCCGACGAGCGCGAGTCGATTACTCACAAGTTCTCGATTGCCAGCCACGAGGGGTACATCACCGTCGGGCTATACGAAGACCGTAGGCCAGGCGAGATGTTCATCAGAATGGCAAAAGAGGGATCGACGGTCGCAGGACTGATGGACTCGTTTGCTGTCACCACCTCGATTGCGCTTCAGCATGGAGTTCCGCTGCGGATGCTGGTGGACAAGTTCAAGAATACCCGATTCGAGCCATCGGGATGGACAGAGAACCCAGCGATCCAGCGTGCTTCGTCGCTCATGGATTACATCTTTCGGTGGATGGAGAAGAAGTTCTTGAAGTCAGAGCCGGTCAAGGACTCTGACGTGGAGGAGAAGAATCAGAACGAAGAAATGCTGATCGATGTTGGATCGATACCTCCTGCTGTGGCTGCCAAGTTCCTGTCGGTGATCAAGGAACGTCTCGATGGTGTCAATGGCAACGGTCACACGAATGGAACCACCTTTAAGGTGGAAGCCGATGCACCTACCTGCCCGATTTGCGGGTCGATGACCGTGCGGAACGGCGCCTGCCACCGTTGCCCGAATTGCGGCGAGAGCCTCGGCTGCTCGTAGTACAATTTATCGCATGAGCGATCAGAACACCGAAACGACGAGTAACATCAGTCCTTCACCTGTCACTTCGGTTCCCTGCGCTTGCGAGATCTTCAAGAAAGGTCTCGTCGTCTACCGCATCAAACGCAGTCTTGCCTGCTCTAAGCACGCCAATCGTGCAGCAAGCCCGTGAACGTATTGGAATCAATGAAGAAAAGGTACAGGGATAAAATCTTCAACCGTGACTACTACGGCACGATCACTATCGAATCAGCAGCTGGTGAAGGTGACCTAGGAGCCGACCATGAATACGTCTGGGCACCGTACAGAGTGACCACGATCATGTCTGTTGTCATGGACCGCATAGATGATCAGCTCGGGACGCTAGACGCGCTAACCGTGAGATGGAGATCTCTCGCATTGATGACGCGCGAGCAATTGATGGACATCCGTATTATTAGAATCTAATGAGATTTCGCACCTGGCACTACGAATGGTTCGTCGTCGCGTGGATCCTGGCCCAGGTCAACATCATTACCAGGGCGCCGTTGCTGGAGTGGATAGGAGCGGCAGCCGTTCTTCTGTCCTTCGGGCACGCTGCGATCTCTGACCGCATGGCGGAGAAGCAGGCGAGGATGGCGACGCCTGACGTGGAGTGCTATCGCTGGAGCTGGCGTTACTTCTGCGGCAAGGAAGTGCTGTGGGTGGTGTACTTCATCATGCATCACAGCTACTCAGCCCTGGTGGGCTGCGGCGTATTTCTGGGATATCCGCTGTGGAGAAGGTGGTACCGGAAGAAATACCCGCTGAAGCGTTAGCTCGGACGGTGGATGTCGATCGAGATCGAGGATTTCCCACCCTCAGCCGGAACTAGCTTCCCATTCACTTCCGTCATCGGCCTGGTGAAAGTCATCACATCGTGTTCCCAGTAAGCCGGTTCGACTTTCCCCTCTGGCCCGAGGCACATTACCCAAGTCGCGTGGGTATCGGATGGAGTGTAGAGCCCATTCGGCTCCGCCTGCGGCAGCGTTGCGCTTTGGTAGGCGTATTTCATCGGGTTTGTTAGCTGTGTTGTGGCGGGGATCGGGTAGCCCAGAGACGGGCAGAACGCGAGAATCTTTCCCGTGTACGGACTGATAACATAGCTGTATGTCGTCACAGCCGTATTCCGCGCCCTATACAGCTCGACCATGATGTGACGTTCCAGGCTCCAATCGAATGCCGGCGGTGGCTGCATGCGAGTGTAGACATCCTGCTGCCTCTCTACGTCGGCATGTTCGCGCTGATCGCTAGCATCACAGTTCTCGGCCGAACAGAGAAGAAACATCAGCCCAAGCGTTCCAATCATCTTTGTCTTCGACCACATCATCATCTCCTAGTGAGTTGAGAGAAAGCTCTTGATGTCCGGCTGTACAGAGTTCGGTATTGTGTCCGCATCCTGCTTCATCTGACGAACGATACCTTTTTGCTGTGCCTCCACTCCTTCTCGAAGGGCTGGATCCTTGATCTCTCGTCTCTGGTTATCCAGCTCCTGCCAGCTCAGCATCCACGTTCGTAGAGCAGACTGCTTCGACGTGATGTAGGCATTGCTCTGCCGGGTGTTTTGAGTCTCCTGCTGCATGAAGTACGGCTCAATCTTCCAAAAAAAGCCGATCCCGCAAGCTGTGAGCAGCAGAAACCAAAACCAGATGGCGGTTGAGATCCCAAGGAATCTGGCTGTTTCGTGCAGGTCGTCGTTCATTGGTGGCCTCCATCGGGCGCCACCAATTTGAACAAACCAGCCTTGATTGTCGATACCAGGACAAAGATCGGAAAAAATCGGAGTCAAAACAAGTCTATACTGTTATTATTACTGGATTAAAATCGGAAAAAACATCGGAAATTAGTAGTCTTGGCTATCGAAGTATGCAGCGTCGTTGAAGTCATCTGCGTCGTGCAGTTGGACCCATTCCGTCCACGCTTTGCAGATACGACGGGCTTCGATACGATCCTGCACCGTGCGGCGATAGTTGAATCCGCTCTTGCAGCAGCTTCCGAACTTTGGTGAATGCCGCGATCCTTTCTTAGATCCACGACATCCAGCGCCGCTGCTTTTGCGGAAGTGCCCGAGAGGGTACGATCTGTTATCCGCCTTATCCTCGGGCGAGTCCCAGCCCCAGAAGCGGGAACGGAACCATACGCGCTTGGCGCGTATGCAGTGGCCCAAGGTGTACTCGAATCGACGCTTCCGATCCATTATGGCCTCCTCCGGCCGCGCCCTCAAGGCGCGCGCTAATTAAGCGCGGCTTGGGTGACGGGGTCGGGAAGGCCATCGTGATCAGGTCCATCGATTCCATTTATAGCCAACGTACTCCACCTGCTGGCTATATGGAAGAGTCTCCAGCTTACGGCACTCGGTGAAGTTCAGCTTGGCACCGAGCCGGTAGTGCGGAGAGCGGTGCTCCTTGCGCCAGTAGGGCTTCTGCCAGGTCTTCTGGCCTGCGCCGAGATAGGAGTCGACCTTCCCCCCATATTGGCGCAGGCGCTCTTGTTGACGCTCGCGCCAGCCACGGGCAGGAGGGTAGACAGTCGATGCGGGCTCGATGAGGCGCTTGCGGTGCTCGACCTCAGGATGAGCACAGGGACCGACGCATGGTTCCCAGGCGCAGCTGTCGTCGAAGTAGGGGTCATTCCAGTGCCAGATCCCATCGACCTTGGTCACCTGGCGCCCGCGAAAGAACATCCAGATCTGGTCGTTGGTCCAGCGGCGTCGACGCACCGCCTTGCGCTTGATGGGATTGCGGCGCTTACGGTGCTTACGCTGGTTGTTGAACTTCCAGTAGAGACCTCGGAGGATTCCGTTTTCATCGATGCGCCAGTCATCGCTGTCGTAGCCGCTCATCTCCTTCGAGCCGGCACCTTTGATCCGGTCGATGAGATGGTCGTAGACGATATGCCGCCCCGCAGTCGTGCGAATGTCAAAGCGGGTCTTGATCTCATGACGGACTTCGGCCCAAGGACGGCCGACACGAGACTGAAGCCACCGATAAATCGGTGTCAGCTTATCGTCGAATTCCTTGTGCCAGTCACACTTGCGATCGTCTGGCTGCCAGCTATCGGCCAGCTCCTGATCAAAACGAATCTGATTGCAGTACTGGTTCCAGTGAACGCGAGCGGATTTGGTCCACTCGTGCTCCTCATCTCGTTGAGAGGAGCGCCGCCCGCCCTCGATTGCGGTACGAGCCAGATACTTTGTGCCCATGTTGGCCTCCCTAATGGCCTGTAAACATTCGAGCCTCCTTGCGATTAGGGTGGTGTTCAAACATGGGTTATGCCCCGGTCAAGGCAATGTTGACTCTATTGGCGGTCTCGATGATTGTCAAGACTACAGCTCGGCTTCAGCGAGTGGATATGGATCGTCGCTCACCATCGCCTGCCCCTGATGGCCGCCGAGATCACGGAACTCGCCCTTGCCAGTGAGCCTGATGATCAGCTTACGATCAGTCTGCTTAGCAAAGCGGACAGCTCCATCCAATGAGCGCCAGGCTCTGACCGGCGGCTGGATGTGTCCAGTCTCCAGGTACTTCTGGAGCAGCTTGAAATTGGTTACGTGGAACAAGACCATCGGTGCGACCCATCGTTCGAGTAAACAGAACGGGGACGACCGGGTGTCTAACTTCCCGATCGTCCCCACAGGTCAGCAGCCGCGGGTAATCGGAGAGTGGCTAACGGACGACACTAGTAGTACGCCTTGACCTTGTCAACGTACTTATCGATATCCTCCTGTAAGTACAGGAAGTCCTTCTTCACATAGTCCGAGATCTTGTTCCACTGCTGAACCTCAAACTCAGTCAGTTTCTTCGCTTGCCTATAGAAGCCCTGGAGCGGGCGCTTGCAGCAGATGGTCTTTGTCCATCGGGGCATGTCCTTCGTACCGATGTTGATCGGTATCGTTCGATGTTCGCGCCAACAAGCGACACGATACTTCGAGTGCCACCAAGGATGGCTTGATCGATCAGACGAGGTGCATGTCAGCCACGCCATTTGCGTCGGAACGAACCAGTACAGGTACTCGCCGCGACAACCGACTTTCCGATCTTTCAAGATCATTGCAGCATCGGCATTGAGCTTGTTCTCAATTCCGTACGGGAGATACTTGGAGCCCTGGAAACGCTTCTTGTGCCTGTCGCCCTGAAGGACGCCACGATCGTCGACCCACCACTTGAATCGGCGCCAGCGGTCGCTTGTCTCGTTGCGATAATTGACTTCACTGAGCAGGTGATCGTTGATGATGTGGTTACCGGGAATGGTACGCGTATCGAATTTCTTCCTCAGCTCTGAGTAGACATCGTCCCATCGCTGGCCCACACGGCTTCCCATCCAGGAATATGCTGGCCCGAGCTTATCCGGCTGTGAGATCCATCTTTTCTTACGGAGCGGGTAGTTACAAGCGTCGCTGTACTCAGCATCGATGACGCATCTGGAAAGTTCGATGCGACATTTGGTGCGTTCTTGTCGTTGATATCTTTTCGTATACGGAATGTCTTTGCGACTGCGACCAGGCTCGATGACTGTGCGCGCGAGGTTCTTAGTGGCCAATGGCCACCTCCACGTCAAATTAGCATTAGAAAATTTCCTCCTTTTCTTCAGCTAATTTAGACATGGGTTTCTCCTGTGTCTCCAAAGAGCTGCGAGCAGCAGCTGATGGCTACACTAAATGTGCTCCTTGTGATTGTCAAGAGCAGCGCAAGCGTCTGCGCGGTGTCGCCAGCTGGAATCGAA
>Ga0210406_10002818_pt1 | contig 19468 bp, 20 predicted proteins | sample IncBWC30MmetaG_FD_155454 | JGI IMG/M metagenome (GOLD analysis project Ga0210406, IMG submission 155454) | Forest soil microbial communities from Barre Woods Harvard Forest LTER site, Petersham, Massachusetts, United States - Inc-BW-C-30-M | ecosystem: Environmental > Terrestrial > Soil >... | reverse complement strand
AGTCCTCATGGCAAGGGCCTCGGCGTCTTCCGCTGGGTTGTCGAACGCACCCCGTCCTGGCTGCATCGCTTCCGCCGACTCGCGCTGCGCTACGAACGCCGCGCGGACGTCCACGAAGCCTTCCTCACGCTCGGCTGCGCCCTCATCACCTGGCGCTACCTAAAGAGGGAGTTTTGAAACGCACTCTTAGGAGGCAAGACTTTGCAGTGGCCGATGTATTTATCAGCGATCGCGAATCCGCCCGCAAGCTCGCAAACGCACTCATTGCGGTTGGCGGTCTGTGTGATGGGACCGCAGGATCATCGCAGGGCAGGCGTTTGATCAGGAGATCGAGCGCGAGTTGGAGACTGCGAAGAGCGTCGTGGTTCTGTGGTCAAACCGAGGAAGGCCTGATGGAAGAGCAGGTCAGTTCGACTCGCCGAGCGACCCTTTCAAGCTTCTCTTGCTTGAGTAGGTGAGTTGGTTTTCGACGACTTCAGGTCAAGTTCGTGAGCCAGGATCCACGAGTCACAATCCTTACTCGAGTCCACCCGCCGTGTAACATGGCCTTACTGAATCGACGGTCCGTGTAGCTTAATTCCCCGCTGAGTTCTACCATCTTCCTCAGTGTCCGACTCCGTCTTCCCTATCACCATCACCGCTTCCGCTGACGCCGCCGGGCAGCGCCTCGACCAGTTCCTTGCCGCGCAACTCCCTGACACCAGCCGTGCTCGCGTGCAGTTGCTGCTGGAGGAGGAGAAGGCGCTGGTCAACGGCAAGCCATCCAAGCCATCGCTCAAGCTCAAAGGCGGCGAGACCATCACTATTCTTGGCGATGCTGTGCCGCCTCCCCTGCGGGCAATGGCGGAAGACATTCCGCTTGAAGTGATCTACGAAGACGAGGACCTCGCCGTAATCAACAAGCCTGCCGGCATGATGGTCCACGCTGGGGCGGGCGCGACCGACGACGACCGCAATCGCGGCACGCTGGTCAACGCGCTGCTGCATCGTTTCGCGCAGCTTTCCGAGGTGGGCGGCGAGACGCGACCCGGCATCGTGCATCGTCTCGACAAGGAAACCAGCGGCCTGATTCTCGTCGCCGCCAACGACGCCGCCCATCGCAACCTGGCCAAACAGTTTTCTGGACGCGAAGTGAAGAAGCGCTACATCGCGTTGGTTCACGGCTGGCCCGAGCGCCCGCGTGGGACGATCAACGCTGAGATCAGCCGCGACGCCATCCGGCGCATTCGCATGACTACACGCGGCAGCGGAGGCCGCAGCGCCGTCACGCATTACGAAGTGTGCGAGCGGCTCGACTCATCGTATGGCAAGTTCGCGTTGGTAGATGTGCGCATCGAGACCGGCCGCACTCATCAGATTCGCGTGCACATGGCGTCGATCGGGCATCCCGTGGTGGGCGATACCCTCTATGGAGCAGCGAGTGTGTTGCGCTCCGCAGCGGCGCCGCGCAAGGCATCGCGCAAACGCAGTGCCGCCGAACGAGATGCCGTTGCACCCGACGCTCAGCCGGGGGCGCTTCGGCTCAATCGCAACTTTCTGCACGCTGCATCTGTCGAGCTGACGCACCCGCGAACAGGCCAGCCGCTATCGTTTACTGCTCCGCTTCCCGATGAACTCACGGGCTTCATGGAGAAGCTACGCCGTCCCCAACAGCTATAATGAAAATCTCCATGCGCCCTTGTTGCGTTCCTATTCTGATCGGCTTGCTGAGCTTCGGGTCCTTGGCCCAGGAGTCGACGCAACAGCCTTTGCCGTCGGCTCCGTCGGCGGCCAAATATCCGCCCAAGCCGGCTGCACCACCTGCCACCGCTGCCCCGGCTCCGGCGCAGACTCAAGCCCCAGCACAGACGACCACACCTGCGGCGACGAGCGACTCCTCGCAGAACACGAAGGCAACGCCGCAGAATGCTCCGGCGGGAACGCCCGCGAAGCCAGCTTCGAACCTCGGGACGTTGGGTACGGCTCCGCAGGACACAAACAATTCTGACAACCAGGAAGAGAAGCTCACCACCATCATCAAGCTGGTCGACGAGGTCAACGTGGTCTTCACAGTGACCGACAAACGCGGCAAGTTTGTGAACGACCTGAAGCAGGACGACTTCCGCGTGCTGGATGATGGCAAGCCGCCGACGGCGATCCGCTCGTTCCGCAGTGAGACCAACCTGCCGTTACGCGTGGGACTGCTGATCGATGCGAGCAACTCCATTCGCGACCGTTTCAAGTTCGAGCAGGAAGCGGCGATCGAGTTTCTCAACCAGATCATTCGCTCCAGGTACGATCAGGCTTTCGTGATCGGGTTTGATACTACTCCAGAGGTGACGCAGGAATTTACCGACAGTACGGAAGCGCTCTCCAAGGGCGTGCGCATGCTCCGGCCCGGCGGCGGTACTGCGATGTACGACGCGATCTACTATGCCTGTCGCGACCAGATCGTGGCCAAGGACAAGGGGAACCTGGCCACTCGTCGAGCGATCATCCTGCTGAGCGATGGCGACGACAACCAGAGCCGGGTGTCGCGCGAAGAGGCCGTCGAGATGGCGCAAAAGGCGGAAGTGATCATCTACACCATCTCGACCAACACCAGCGGCCAGAAGCTGAAGGGCGACAAGGTGCTCGAACATTTCGCCGAAGAGACCGGAGGCCGCGCCTTCTTCCCGTTCAAGATCCAGGACGTGTCGGACGCATTCTCACAGATCCAGGACGAACTGCGCAGCCAGTACGCGCTTTCGTACAAGCCCGCCGATCTGCAGGCCAACGGAAAATATCATACGATCCAGATTCTTGCCGATAATAAGAAGTACAAAGTTCGGGCTCGCAAGGGTTATTACGCGCCTTTGCGATAAGAGAAGCGACTCGTCATGGCGCCCGATGTTGGTGCACCACTCGACTAATATGCTGCGCCGGAGATCGATCCTTCGGCAGGCGCGGTAGAGGTGAACGCGGCTTTTCGCTCATGCGTGGCGCTACCATCCGGATCGCAACCCCGCGCCCGGTGCAACTTTGCAGTTTCAGGACATCAATGAGGCCCTCCCGGTCTTGTCCGATCCGGAGCGGCGCGCCGAATATGACGCAAAGTGGCATCCTGAACTGAAGTTCCGCCGCCGGTCCGCGAGCCTGCCGGCACGTCCCGCTCCCACCGCAGCTCGCGTCGGCGGCGCCGGGTTCGGGCTGTGCTGATGACTCTGTTTGCTTTGTTGTTCGTCTCCAACGCGTGGGGCGTGATCTTCGCGGCGATGACGTCGGCGCGTTATATCGTGGTCGAACCGGACGCGGACGAGGCCGCGTCGTCCAATCAGGTGCGTCCCAGAACTGCGGATTCTCGATGGAGATGTTTCCCGTGAGGCACATCGATGAGCATGGACGGCGATTCACGGAGTGGGAAACAGACGTCCGCAACTGTTGGGGCGGGTCGACCAGGGTCTCCGGCATCCCAACGATACAGACGCGACAGGCCCTCGGGACACGCGAGCGAACCTCTTATCGCTAGACGATTCGAGCGGCCGTGTCATTCGCAGTCTCTCACTTGACTTACCCTCACAACGGCGGATAATGGCCCAATCTCACTATGGAGGGAACCACCATGGGACACTATGTGACCCTACTGAAGTATACCCAGCAAGGAGCCAGCAAGATCAAGGAGAGCCCGACGCGGCTGGATGCTGCACGTAAGGCTGCTGAGGCGATTGGGGGAAAACTGCAGTCCTGGCACCTGACGATGGGGAAGTATGACGCGGTAATCATTACGGAATTTCCCAGCGATGAGGCCGCGGCGAAATTCATGCTCCAAACCGGATCGTTGGGTAATGTGACTACCCTGACCATGAAGGCATTTAACGAAGACGAGTTCCGCAAGATCGTTGCGTCGCTGTAGACGAGTGACGCCGCACTTTAGAAGACAACTGCATCACTTCCCACCCTGTCCGCCGCACTGCGAACAGGGTGGGATTCATGCGCGGTTAAGTTCGAGACACTTGCGCCAGATAAGCCGAGAGTTGATCGAGCGTTCCTCCCCATCCCTGCTGCATAGAATCGTGCATTCCCTGGAAGGATAGGATCTCGTCTTCCGTTGCGTTCATGGGTGTGCTTCTCAATGTTACGGTCGTCCGCCCGTTCTGCTCGGTGAAGGTTATTGTCGAAAGGGTTTCCAGCGGAAATGTCGGCATCATCGGCGCGCACGTCATGCCGCCCTCCGCGTTTGAGAAGGAATTAACGTAGACGAGCCGCTCGGGCGGCGAGATTTCGCGATAGACAAACCTGCCCCACCACTCGTCGCCGGCGGGAGTGGTCATGCTGTAATGAAAGATACCGCCGGGCCGCAAGTCGAGCTTGGCGACGCGGATCTTGAAGCCCTTGGGCCCCCACCATGCTGCCAGCCGCTCCCTCTCCGTCCACGCCTTGAACACCAATTCGCGGGGCGCATCGAATTCGCGCGTTACCACGAACTCCGGCACGGCCGATCCAGCATTCACCACCTTTGACACCTCCTCGTCGAGTCGCTCCAGCGTGTGCTGCAGGCCCTCAACAGCCCCGTGGTCCTTTGCTACACGGTTGCGCAGCTGTGCTGATTCGAACTCGATGCGAGCGGTAACTTCAGTGCCATCGCCCTTCACAATAAAGGTCACAGTAATTTCGAAGGGCGGGGGCGAAATGTGAGAGTAAGAATCCGTTCCGGCTTCACGATCTCTCGATAAACGATTTCCTTCGGATAGTCCCGGCCGTCGGGACCATGCATGATAAAACGCCATGTACCTCCCGGCCGCACGTCCATTTCGTGCGTCGTGGTGGTGAAGCCTCGCGGCCCCCACCAGTTCGAGATGTGCTTCCGGCTGGTCCACATCTTGAACACGAGTTCCCGCGGTGCGTGAAAGAGCCGCTTCGCCACGATTTCGCGATCCGCAGCGGCTGTTGCTTTTGCCTCTTCTAGTTTTGGCATTTCCTGCCTCCAGCTTCGTAGTGTTGTCGGTCGCGACGAAATGGCTGCCCGGTTATTGGTTCCGCGCGGGCGCCTTACATTCTCGCCAGCAAAACAGCGAGACGGTCAAAACTCTGGTTCCAGCCATCCTCCATGCCGGCAACGAGCGGCGCGGTTGCGGGGGTGGTTGTAATAACGCGCGATCGCAGCGTGAGCATGGTCTTCCCGTTGTCCTCTTCGAACGTCACGTTGTGTCGGACCTGAAGCTGGTCGCTGCGTTCCGAATCTGCAAACGCTGTAGTGGTGAAGTCCAGCCATTCTGGCTCGCGCACATCATGGAAGACGCCGCGCATCGCGGTCACTGAGCCGTCCGGCGCCCGCATATCGATGCAAATGAGGCCTCCGGGCCGCGCGTCCCACTCGCACACCGAGTTGGTGAAGCCTGCCGGTCCCCACCATTCGGCGACGAGCGCCGGGTCAGTCCAAGTGCGGAAGGTCACGCTGCGCGGAGCATTCAGGACTTCCGTTATAGCCAGTTCCTTTAGCTCGTCTGCGAGGACGGTGCTATTTTCTGCGGTTTTTGCGGGCATGCTGCTTCTCCTTCTTTTCTTCTTCTTGAAGTGTGCGCAGGTAATCGTCGAGACGGTCGAAGCTCTCTTCCCAGAAACGGCGGTAGTGGTCGACCCAGTCCGACACCCCCTTGAGAGGGCCTGCCTCAAGCCGGCAGGGACGCCACTGCGCCTCGCGCCCACGCGCGATCAGGCCCGCCCGCTCCAATACTTTCAGGTGTTTCGATACTGCCGGGAGGCTCATTTCGAACGGCTCGGCCAGTTCCTTCACCGAGACCTCGCCGGTCGCCAAGCGCGCCAGGATCGCCCGCCGCGTGGGATCGGAAAGTGCTGCAAAGGTCGCGCTCAAACGGTCTGCCATGGTTGTAATAAACCAATCAGTTAATTAACTAGTAAGTTAAATACAACAACGACGCGGGCAGTGTCAAGTTGTTTTTTCAACCGCCGGAAAGAACCTTGAGATGAATGGTCGCGACCTGGGAAAGCGGTAACCTGCGTCGCCATGCGAGCGAAGGGTGATCGTCATGTGCAGCGAACACGCTACAATTTCCAGTTATCGTATATGCCCAGAGCAGCGATCGAGTCGGCAGCAAAGAAATTCATGACGCCTGGAAAACGCGGCAACCTGGTCCCGGTACTTCTGTGTTTTTGCACGATAACGGCCTGTGCCCAGGGAATGCCAGGGCAGAGCGTGCCATGTGCGCCTGATCTGGGATCGGGGCAAAGGCACGAGCGGGCAGCGCAGACTGCTGATACGAATCCGGACAATCCACCGCTCGAGAGCTCTCATCCTGCAAACAGTGTCGCTCCGTCCAATGCTCCCTGTACATCTCAACCGCTGTTTGACATCACGGACTCCGACGTGAAGTTCAAGATGGGGAGCTTGATGACTACGCTTCGGGATCCCAGGCATGAAAGTTGGGTTCTATCGGCCTATCCTGATCCCAAGACCAGTCGTCCTCTCATTGGCGCGGGATTCAGTCTCGATGTCTCTGGCAGCGAGCATCTGCAGAGCGACCCTCTGAATCCGCATACGTTTCTCGAGCCGTCGAGTGCGCAACTGTGGGAGGCGGCGGGCCTTGAACCGGTGAGGCTGCAAACCATCCTTGAGCAGTACAACAGGGAATTGAAGGCGTGGAAGAAGAAGAACTTTCGCAGGAAGATCAAGACCCATCAACTGCCGCCGCAACTGACCGAAGCGGATGCTACCAAGTTGTTGCAAATCTCGGTTGTGCAGGCCGTTCACAACGCCAGGGCCTATTGCCGTGAGTTCGACCAGCTCTCGCCACCGCAGCAGATGGCCCTCAGCGAACTTGTCTACCAGATGGGCGTGAATCTCGAGGAGTTCATCCAGTTTCTTGCCGCGCTCAACGACCTGAGCTATCGCGACCCGGTTCTGAGCAGTGAGAATCGCGAGGCGGAACCTGCGCACTGGAAGGCGGTGCAGAAAACGCTGATTGACAGTGACTGGGCCAGACGCTATTCAACTCGGGCGGTTGCGGTAATCGCCATGTTTGATCCCCAATATGAGACGGATCCCACAACGGCGGAGCGGGTGGTGCGGGCCCAGGTTCATCCGCTGGTCGTGCATCATCGCAAGAAGTCGCATGCGAGTACCGTTCGCGCGGGCAGCGACGCCACGCGCAAGACGCAGCAACGCAGTACAACCGAAGGCAACACGGGCAAAGGCTGATACGCCCGGCGTCCTGCACGTGGAAATGAGTCGGGCCGTCGAGGCCGAGGCGACAACTTCCGCCTGGCTCGTGCCGTCTGAATCGGCTTTGAGACAATGTCTTCAGATCGATTGTTCCTATGCCTCCTGAAACGCATCATCACGCCGCCGAATACTCCGCCGAAAAGAAATCGGGTCTCGCCTACTGGGCCGCTCGCGTCCTCGAGGAATGCGACAAGGCCGGTCACGATTTCGCGGCCGATCCTGTACACGATTTACGAGTCGCCATCCGTCGCTGCCGATCCATGGCCGACGGGTTCCTCTCGATCGATCCCGATCCCGAATGGCGGCAAATGAAGAAGCTGGGCAAGGGGTTGTTCGCGAGCCTCGGTGAACTGCGCGATACCCAGGTCATGATGGAGTGGGTCGAGAAGCTTTCCACGACCGACGACCCGCTGCGACAAATTCTGCTCGATTCTCTAAGAAAAAAAGAGGAAGGACTGAAGTTGGCCGCACAGGAGGCGGTCGGCAGGTTTGACCGCGAACGCTGGATGGCACTCAACGCACGACTGGCCGAGCGGGCTGAGCGAGTGCCACTAGATGGCCTGGTCTTCCAGTACCTGGCGCTGGAGCGGTGGCACGATGCCTACGAACTGCATCGCACCGCGCTGCGAAATCGCAGCGCAGTGGCGTATCACCAGCTCCGCATCGGCATCAAGCGGTTCCGCTATACCGTAGAGAATTTTCTTCCGCAGCGTCATCGGCGCTGGTCGCGCGACCTGCGGGACTTGCAGGACGCTCTCGGAGAGGTGCACGACTTCGATGTGCTCTGGGCGATGGTCAAGGCACACGCCGAGGTCGGTCCCGAAGAACGCGCCCTCTGGCAGCAGACGATCTTCGAAGAGAGGCAGAGGCGAATTGCTCTCTACCGCAAGAAGATGCTAGGGAAGGGATCGCTCTGGCAGCGATGGCGGTTCGAGTTGCCGGCTGGGCAGGCGCTCGCGGGTGCCGCGTTGGAAAAGATGCGTACCTGGGCCGCTTTTCTCGATCCCGATGACAAGCATGCCCAACTTGTCACCACGCTCGCATTGCAGATTCATGACGGACTGGTGCGCGAAGGCATTTTCGCGCAATCGGAAGAGTCGCGTCGGATTCTGCAGGCGGCTGGGGTCGTGCATGACGTTGGTCGAGGAAGGGCTGGCGGACATCGCAAACGCGGTTACCGGATGATCCGCGGCTTAAGGCCGCCCGTAGGGTGGAGCGAGGAATACCTGCAGTGTGTTGCCATCGTGGCGCACTATCATCGCGGCAGCCTGCCGCCTTCGAATCACCCCATCTTTGCCGGTCTGCCCGCCCAGCGCCGTGTCGAACTCCTGCCGCTCGCCGGTGCCTTGCGGCTGGCCAACGCGCTCGATGGTCTTCACGATCAGAGGATCTCGGGTGTTACCTTACAGCGCCGGGATAGCGCGATCGTCCTAAGCGCCCAGGGATTAAGCAACTCGGTCAGCCCGTTTGGCGAACAGCTGGCACAGGCGCGCTACCTGCTGGAAACGTGTATCCGAATGCCTATTGTGATTCGACCGCTCCCTGCGCGGCGGAAGGTCTCGACGGTCGCCGCGAATTCCGCCGAGTAGGGAGCGGCGGAAACGAGGCAGGGCTATTGGAAGGTAGCCTCATGCCGGTGCCAACCCGGCAGCTTCCTCTGGGGCGAACCTGAGTGCATAGCGTCGCGGTAGTATCCCGACGCTACGCTGCGTGATCCTGCTCTTTGTAGGGGTCGCCGACGAATACGAAGGGATATTTCCTCAGAGCCTCGACGTCTTTCGCCTCGGCCAGTCTCTCCACTTCTTCCATCAGCTTGGAAACTTCATCGGCGGCCATGCCTTTGGTGGCCTGCCAGAACTTGTTGGGGAAAAACCAAATGCGATCGCGGTGATTAATTTCATCAGTATTATCGGCTTCAGCTTGCATTTCACTCCTCCCACACTGTCGGACATACAGTTTTTGTCCGACGCGTGAGTATTAAGTGTTGTTTGGGATAAGGGACCATTTGAAGCACCTCTATTATCCCTTGCCGCGTTGAAGGAGTAAAGGCCAATTCGTCGCCCTGGTGTCTCAACCAGTTCAGAAAACCGTGTCCATCCAACCCTCATGCCGTCTATCGGTTGCCGACAACCAGGCGCAACCAGCGTGCACCGTGTCCCACAGTCGAAAAATTCCACCTGTGGATAACTCGAGGACTCATTCGGGCCGGGGACACTAAGGGCCTTGGTCACGGCAAGTGAGGAGTGGTCCGTGTACGATAACGTCAACGCGATAGACATGCCGCAATGCCCACCTGTCGGCATACCACAATGCCAGATATTGCACCTATTTCCCTGGCAACAAAGACAACGCGGCGGTGCAAGTTGGCTAACGATCTAGCCGGTCAACAGCTGGCGGCAAAGTTCGCGCACTGAATCTCGATGATGACGTTCAGGACACGCGCGAACCCGCCAGGACTGCTAATATACCACGTTGTGGGATATCCAAAATGATGTCCGTTAACTCGGTTTGATCCGTCACCGGGACGTTCTTGCCGCGATCAGAGTGCTTCGGGAACGTCTTACTCATGAGGGGAGGCCAGGGCAGGGCCCGCTCGACACCATTACCCGCTCGAGATCGAGCGGCCAGGCAGCCCCGGTTGTGGTAGCGCTGGTGAGTGTTCTGTCGTGGTCTGCGATGGGATCGGAACGATCCTGGCACGTGTTCCGGTCGAGGACGTAGAATATAGCGCGTGGCGTCGACGGCCGGGAGCCTGGCTTGTAGTGTCTCGTCGGCAACCAATGCATATTCGGTTGGAGTGACGTTCTGGACAGGGGTGTCGCCCAAAAGACGGGGTCGAAAATCCGGAGTTCGCGGCGTCTGATGTCGACCATGCGGTCGGCGGTGGGTGAGTCTCAATCGAATCCATAACGGCGATGGTGACGGCAGCAGCACGCCCGGCGCCCATCCACTCTAGCGTTATCGGGCGCGGCAACCGGTACGGCAGACCCGAGCGAAAGCAAACGCCATTATCGGCAAACCGTTTTTGAAATCTCCCTGCATCCGATGTTCCCCACGAAAGGTAACCCACGGTGTCGTTACCACACACCTAACGCTTATGAGTCAGCCATTCGAAAGTGCCATATTGGTATATTTCGCCCGGTTAGACTCTCCGGGATTTGGATATCGCCGCGGGACCGGCTAACTCACGGTTCCAATTCCGCCGGACGACCAGTCAGGCGCTCGATCCGTTTGGCGATAGGAGGATGGGTTGAGAACAGGCTTGAGAAATCCACGCCGAGCAATGGCGCCACGATGAACAGGTGCGCCGTCGAGGGCGTGGCTTGCATGGGCACGCGCTTGGAATAAGCATCCAACTTTCTCAGTGCGCTGGCCAGCGCATAGGGATTGCCGGTGTAGTTCGCGCCGCTGGCGTCGGCCTCATACTCGCGCGAGCGAGACACCGCAAGCTGAATCAACGTCGCGGCGATGGGCGCGAGGATCAGCATCAGTAGCGCCACGAATCCGCCGCCACGATCGCGGTCATCCCGGCCACCGCTTCCGCCGAACAGCGAGGCCCAGTAGCCCATTCGCGCAATCAGCGTGATCGCGCCCGCGAGCGTCGCCGCCACGGAGCTGGTCAGGATGTCGCGATTGCGCACGTGCCCGATCTCGTGCGCCAGCACGCCCTCGAGTTCCTCATCGGTCAGCAGGTTCAGTATGCCCTCGGTTACCGCAACCGAAGCATGCTGCGGATTACGTCCCGTCGCAAACGCATTGGGTGAATCGGATGGAATCACATAGATCTTCGGCATCGGGATGCCGATCTTCTGTGTCAGGCGCTCTACAGTCTCGTAAGCCCGCGGCAACTGTTCTCGCGTCACCGGCTGGGCCCGGTACGCCGCCAGCGCAATTTTGTCGCTGAAGAAGTACGAGGTGAAATTCATGACGACGGCAAACACCAGGGCGATCATCATGCCCCGCTCACCGCCAAACGCCTGTCCCAGGAATAGCAGAAGCAGCGTCATCGCCGTCAGCAACAACGCTGTTTTGAAAGCGTTTCCCATAACCTTCCAGGTATCTGAACCAGTTGATTAGATGACGCAATGGCAGACTGGTTGCGCGTCGCGCCCGAACCAGCCTCCCCCCAGCCATTCAGCAATAGCCTTCAGACGGGCTCCGGGCATTCCGGACAAGGGAGAAGGGTGGTTGTGGCGTCCAAGCGGCGACTGCCTATACGAACCCTTCGTCGTCTTCCTCACGCGCCGATTGCTCCGCAGTGCCATTGTTGAAATCAGTCATGGCCGTGATCGCCGTCTTGGCAATCGCCTGGCGCCCAAAGAACTTTGCTTCCCGATCGTTCGCAAAGTTGACCAATCGCGGCATGGCAGCCGTCATCGCGATCAGCCCAGCGTCGATTTCGCCGTGCATAGAGTAGGGAATTACTTTGCGCACACCGCCTGGATAGTCGGTGAGCAGGCTGACGGCGGCGGTTGCGCCCCCGCATAACAGCGATCCAAGGGCGGCACGGCGGTTGCGCTTCCAGAACAGCGCGCCCATCAGCAGAAACGAACCTGCCACGGCGTAGTCGAGCGCCGAGTGGAGGCGCGGGTTGATCATCTTGGGCATGCGCCGGACGGCCAACGCAACGCCTTTCTGCATGAGTGACATCGGTACCGAACCTCGCTTCTTGAGTGCAGACAAAGAGCGAACTTGCGACACCGCTCCTGTGGCTCGCAACGCCCGATTCTACGCTATCAAGCTAACGCCCGCCCAGTGCGGGGCCGTGCCAAGGGAGTGGTTGCAGCGGAACCGGCAGGCGCGAAGATGGGTATCTCGTCGATCGAGGTGAAAACGGGAAGCCCGAGTTCCCGGGCGTGTTCTACATCCATGTCTGCACCGCGCGACGTGCCTGGGATACGCAGCACCGCATCGCAACGGCTCAGAAGCCGATGCGCCACCGGATACTGGTAGGCCTGAAATACCGGGTCGCCGTGATGTACTCCGCCTGCGGCACGGATGATGGGAAGCGCGAGCCATTCTCCGACCAATGCCAAGTGCCCACGCTCATAGATGGGCAGCGCCATCGCCTCCAGGGTGGCCAGGTTAGCCGCGATCTTTGAAGGATCGCCATCGGTGCCAGACAGATAAGGCCCACAGATCAGGATCGGCAGCGGACGGTCGCCGTTCATGCCTTTTCGCTCCTCCTCGCCAGCGCCCGCTTGATGGTTTCATCCAGCGCGGCTTTCGCCCTGGAGTACTCCTCGTCGTTGACCTTGCCCTGCTGGCGGTCGATCTCCAACTGGAACAATTCTTCTTTCATGGCCTCCAGTAGCGTGGCTGTCCGCATCGCTGCCGGCGCCATTTCCGAGACGTCCACGGCTGCGGCCGTCTTTGCCGCAAGCACCTGGTGGTTCGATTTCGAAATGACGAAGGCACCGCCCATCACCAGCACTAGTGCGAAGACTCCCAGAATCACCGCCCGGTAGTCGTGCAACGGATCATCGGAGTCAATCGGCGCGCCCAGCCCACCGCCGGGGCGATTGTCGCGGCCGGCTGGTTGCCCGCCGCCCATAATGGCTGCGCCGCCTCCGCCATCGTCACCCCCTGCTGCCTGCTGGCCCTCCGCCGGAAATTGTCCCGTGCCTGTCACTTTGAAGCTCAGATCCTCACCCGGCTTAGTGTTTGTGGCCACCATGATCCCGGCGCCCGAATTGTCAGGCATCGACTGGAACCGTTGCGGGTCCTTGGCAGCAAAGGTCATGCCCCTCGGGGTCATTACCACGAAGTGCTGTACCTCGGCCAACGGCTTGGGCGAGAAACTAGCCTCGCCGCTGTACGGCATGTGATAGCTCACCTGAAATTGTGTCTCGCCCGGGCGCAGCGGAAAGCCGAACGCGTAATGGCCCTTCTTATCGGTTTCCGATGGCAAGGAGTTCAGCGGCTGCCCGCCTGGAGACTTCGCCATGCCCGAATCGATCTCCGCACCAGCGGGAAGGACAAACTCGAAAGTCTTGTCGCCGTCGAGCGAGCGTGGCGGATTCGACCCGTTCTTGATCGCGAATAGCGCGATGCCTTGCAGCTGATTGCCGTCGGCCTGGAAGCGATCAACTTCTACAGTCTGCGAGATCCCGTCGAGTCTCCTGGCCGTGTCATACACAGTGACCTCGACGGTAGTCGCGCCGGGCATCAGCGGTCCGCCGTGCGGGAAGTAATTCACTCCTCCATGCGTTACCCGAACCATGTGCGGCACGCCCTGCTCGGCAGGAGCGGCCATGCTAAATCTGCCCTGCGCGTCGGTCCTGGTCGAGCCTACCTCCTGCATGCCCTGCGACAGGGACAGCAGTGTGACCTCATCGCCCGGCGCGGGCTTACCTGTCGTGCCGTTGGTTACCATGCCGGTGATGTTCTGCGCGGCTGCGTATCCCGAGAAGGTCAACAAGCAGAGAGTCGCGAGTAGTCCAGCCCCATGAAGGGCGAAATAGTTTAGCCCAGCACGCAGCCGAGCGAGTTGAGTCCCGTGGGGACGGCAGACGGAGGCAACGCTTTGCGCGGGAGCGCTCATCCTCGGCTCCCTCGTGCCGACGGTTTGCGCGACCGAGTGTTCTCGATGGCTTCCATCTCCGCCAGAATCGCGGCCGCTTCGTCCTCCAGCGAGGCGCGCTGCATGGCGTAATCCACCTCACTCAGCTTGCCGGCCTTGTATTCGAAATTCAGGTCGCGAAGATTTTCGTAGGTCGCGTCCTTGCGCTCCTGTAGATATCCATGACGGGTCTTGGCTTCGCCGGCTTCGACCTCGCCCGGCTGATAGAACACGTACACAAACAACGCCGCGGCGAACAGCGCGCATCCGAACAGAATGAACGGCGTCTCCTGCGAGCCCACCACAATTGCGACCAACGAACTAATCAAAATTCCGTCTCCTGCCGCGCCTTCTTGCGCAATGCGTCGAGTTCGTCGCTCCCCAGGTTGGGATGGGCTACGGGTTGCGCTACCGGACGCGACTTCCAAAGCCGTACCAGCCACACCGTCATCGCGCTCGCTAAAACGAACACTGCGAACGGCATGATCCATGCCACTACGTTAAAGCCGCTGGAGGTCGGCGCCGACAACACCGTATTGCCGTACTTCTGCACGAAGCTCTGCAGCGCCAGCGAATCGTTGTCACCGCGTTCCAGCGACGCGGTCAGCTCATTGCGCATGCGCTCCGAATAGGCGCAGCCCACGTGGTTGCACTCCAGCAACACCTGGTTGCAGCCGCACATGCACATCAACTGATGACCGAGCTTGTTGAAGCGGGCATCGACGTCGGCACCCATGAATGCGACGGCGAGGATGGCGATTCCCGCGAGTTGAACCGGGCGGAGCAGTCTTCGGTTGCGCAACATCAGTCGCCACCCACTTCCATCGCGCCTGGTTTCACAGCCGCTTCCGCTTCTTCGCGTTCTTTCTCTGTAGCCCGCGCCCTTGGCGGTTTCCAGTTCGGAATCAGGGCCAGCAGCGTCCCTAATCCCACCACGACCACGCCAATCCAGATCCACATCACCAGAGGATTCACGTGCGCCTTGATGATCGGCCTACCTGTGTCGGGGTTCTTGCCGGTGTACACCAGATACAGATCTTCGCTCGGGCGCGAGCGGTTTGCCACGATGGTCGATGTCTGCTCGCTCGCCTTGTAGAAGCGGCGCTCCGGAAACATGGTGTCGATCTTCTTGCCGTGCTTGTACACATCGAGCACGGCCCACTCGCTGCCGTAATTCGGCGTGTCGTCCTGGGTGTACGACTGGCACACCAGCGTGTAGCCGCCGATCTGCATCTTGTCGCCGAAGCCCAGTTCCTGTTCTTTGTCCTGATTGAACGGCAGCCCGGCGAAGCCGATCACGATCAGGATCACGCCGAAGTGCACCAGGTATCCGCCGTAGCGCCGGGTATTGCGCCGGGTGATCTGAACCATGCCGGCTGTAATCGAGATGTGCTGCTGCCGGGCGATCACCCGGCCTCCTCGCCAGAACTCACCGAAAATCGTCGCTGCCACCAGCGTCGACAGCGATATCGCCATTAGCGAATAGAAGTATGCGCTGTCCTGCCATGGACGCATCCCGCTGGCGATCAGCGCGATGGCTGTCGCCAGTCCCACAATCGTCGGCCACAGGAAATTGCGCCGCAGGCTGTCCCACGATGTCTGACGCCATGCGAGCAAAGGTCCTATGCCAGTCAGGAGCAGCAAGAACAATCCGATGGGAACATTGACGCGATTGAAGAACGGTGGTCCCACCGTGACCTTGCTTCCCGTCACCCACTCCGACAGCACCGGAAACAGCGTTCCCCATAACACCGCGAAGCAGGCCACCAGCAGTACCAGGTTGTTGAACAGGAAGCTCGACTCGCGCGAGATCAGCGAATCCAGGCGATGCTCGCTCTTCAGGGTCTCACGGTTGCGCACGAAGAAGAACACGCAGGTCGCGAACGCGATGGCCAGGAACCACACGAACCAGATTCCGATGCCCGACTGCGCGAACGCGTGCACCGAGCTGACCACGCCGCTGCGCGTGAGGAACGTTCCGAAGATGGCCAGCAGGAACGTGATGAAGATCAGCCACATGTTCCACATCTTCATCATGCCGCGCTTCTCCTGCATCATCACAGAATGCAGAAACGCGGTCATCGTCAGCCACGGGAGGATCGACGCGTTCTCCACCGGGTCCCATCCCCAGTAGCCACCCCAGCCCAGCACCGCATAGGCCCAGTGCGCGCCCAGGAAGATGCCGCACGTAAGGAACAGCCACGCCACCATGGTCCAGCGGCGCGTGATGTGGATCCACTTCTCGCCAGGGTACTTCATGATCAACGCGCCCAAGGCGAACGCGAACGGCGCGGTCACGCCCACGTAGCCGAGGTACAGCATCGGGGGATGGATCACCATCTCGGGGTACTGCAGCAGCGGGTTGAGCCCGTTGCCGTCGGGGGGAATTGTGCCCGCAACCAATCCAAACGGATGCGCGGCGAAGTTTACCAACAGTAGGAAGAACACCTGCACCGCCGCCACAATCGCTGAGGCGTACGCCGTCAGTTGCGGATCGACCTTATAACGCAGCCGCATCACCAGGCCGTAAGTCGAAAGCAGCCACGCCCATAGCAGCAATGAGCCTTCCTGTCCGGACCACAGCGCCGCAAATTTATACGCCATGGGCAGGTCGCGGTTACTGTGGTGCAGGATGTAGGCGACTGAAAAATCGTTGCCGAACGACGCGAGCACCAGCGCGAATGCGGCGACGGTGACCGCGGCCCAGCACGCGATACCCGCCCGCCGCGCGGTCTCACCCAGCCGGTCGTCCTTGCGATGCAGGGCCAACGCGCCGGCAATGAGGGAATAGGCGGCCAGCGCTAGAGCGAGAAGAAGCGTGAAACTACCTATTTGTGGCATGAGTGATTAAGTTACCGCATCGTTTCAGGGCCGGTCAGCCCGGCAAGCGGTGCCATCCTTGCCGAATGCATTCATTTTACTCGCAAGCCGAGGCCCAGTGCGCCACTCATTCGCAGTTTTCGAGCGAGTGGGAAGTTTCGGGGCCAGGCATCCCACAGACGATCTCCAGACCGTCGCCCACGTAGCACCGGCAGTACTATCATGAAGGTCATGCAACACCGAAGCTTCGGGAAGTCTGGTATCAAAGTCGGCGACATCGGTTACGGTGCATGGGGTATCGGCAAGTCCATGTGGATTGGCGCTGACGACGACGAATCGCTGCGCTCGCTCACGGCCGCGCGAGATGCCGGAGTCAACTTCTTCGACACCGCCCTGGCGTATGGAGACGGTCACAGCGAGCAACTCATCGCACGCGCCTTCGGCAAGTCGTCCGACGTCATCATTGCCAGCAAAGTGCCTCCCAGGGACAGCGTCTGGGACATCAAGCCCGGCGACTCTCTGCAGAAGACCTTTCCGAAAAAATATGTTCTCTCCTGTCTCGACCTGACGTTGAAACACCTTGGCCGCGAGCGCGTCGACATTTACCAGTTCCACACCTGGCACGACGACTGGGTCCCCGACCCCGAATGGCAGGAGACCGTGCGCGAGATGAAATCCTCCGGCAAGGTGCGGCTGGTCGGCATCTCCGTCCAGAACCATCAGCCCGCGAACGTGCTCAAGGCGCTCGAGACGGGACTCATCGACAGCGTCCAAGTCATCTACAACATCTTCGACCAGTCGCCGGAAGACGAACTCTTTCCCCACTGTGAGCGCCACGGCATCGGCGTGATCGTTCGGGTCCCCTTCGACGAGGGTGCGCTGACCGGCAAACTCACGCCCGATACGCGTTTCCCGGACGGCGACTTCCGCCATCATTACTTCCGCGACAATCGCCGGCAGGAAATCTGGGATGCGGTGCAGGCCATCGTGGGTGAAACCGGGATCAGCCTTGAACAGCTTCCCGAACTCGCTTTGCGTTTCTGTCTTTCGGCGCCGGCGGTCTCAACCGTCATACCCGGCATGCGCAACATTCGCCACGTCGCCGTCAATGTTGCAACCTCCGATGCCGGTCCCCTGCCGCCTGAGCTGTTGCAGAAGCTGCGTGCGCATCGATGGGTTCGCAATTTCTGGCACTGACCAGCAACCGGTGCATGGCTAAAGCGACGGAGATGCATTTCTCTCGATCATCCCGATTGGGCCACCGGCAGGGCCGCGGGCGAACGACTCGCTTTGGTCATCCTTAACCACCAACGGTCCTTCTTTTGTGGTCCCCACTCCTACCATTTACTATTCCTCTCGCCATGAAACGCACTCTCCCGATCCTCTTCGTACTCATTTCCCTTGCCGCCCTTGGACAACAGCCGCCCACGATCCAATCGCCGGACGTCCAGCCTGACGGCAAGATCACCTTCCGCTTTTTCGATCCGGGCGCAAGAGAAGTAAAGTTGCAACTCGAAGGCTCCCCTCAACCCTTGCCCATGACGCGCGATGATACTGGAATCTGGAGCCTCACTCTCGGCTCGCTCGATCCCGATATCTACGGCTATGAATTCATTGCCGATGGCGTCCTCCTGATGGACCCCAGCAATGCCAGCATCAAGCCGAATCTTCTAACTCCGCAGAACATGGTCAACGTCCCCGGTGCCACTCCTCAATTGTGGGAGGTTGCCGGCGTGCCGCACGGCGTCGTCCATCATCACTTCTTCAAGTCCGCAGCAGTTGGCGACCAGCGCGACTTCTACGTGTACACGCCGCCCGGCTTCGATCCTAAAGGCAAAACCACCTATCCCGTCTTCTACCTGCTGCACGGCTACAGCGACTCCGCCGACGGCTGGACCGCAGTCGGCATGGCCAACGTCATCATCGACAATCTGATCGCGCAGGGCAAGGTGAAGCCGATGATCGTCGTCATGCCGCTGGGCTATGGCACGCCCGAGATGATCAAGTTGAAATGGAACGCGTGGCAGCATCCTGAGGTGCGCCAGCAGAACTTCGACGGCTTCCGAAAATCGTTGCTCACTGAAGTCATGCCGATGGTGGAGAGCGCCTACCCGGTGTCTCGCAAGCGCGAAGACCGTGCCATCGCGGGCCTTTCCATGGGTGGTTCCGAAAGTCTGCTGACCGGGCTCAACAACATCGACAAATTCGCCTATGTCGGCGCGTTCAGTGCGGGTGGATTGTATGACGACTATGCGTCTCAGTTTCCCACCCTCGACGCCAAGCAGGCTTCGCAATTACGCGTGTTGTGGATCGCATGCGGCACTAGCGATCCCCTCATCGACGACAACCGCAAGTTCAAGACGTGGCTCAAGTCGAAAAACGTCAACTACACCGACATCGAAACCCCGGGCGCACACACGTGGATGGTCTGGCGCCGCAACCTGTCTAACTTCGCGCCACTACTCTTCATGAGTAAGTAGTTTGGAAGGGCTGGGTGCACTGCTCATTCGCAATCTTCGACTGGTTGGTGCGCCTTTCTGACACGATCAGGCTAGCCGGTTCCTGAGCGATGTCCTGCTTTCTGCGCAACTTCTCCGCCGCCGCTCCGTTTAGGCAGAGAATCAATGTGACTTTCGCGTGCATTTCGGAGAATTCCTTATATCCTGACGTTTGCATCGCGCCACAAACTGGGAACCTTATGGGATCGAAACGAATCTCCAGATCTGCCCTCGCAGTCGTCCTTCTTCTTACGTCGATATCCTTTGCGCAGAGCGCTAGCCAGCTTCGCATCGTTCGGCCCGTAGACAATCGCAGCGTGGTGCGTCTCCAGGGATCGCTCGTTCCCCGCGCCCGTGCGCAGTTCGACCGCGGCGCCGTCGCCGGCGACA
>Ga0210406_10002816_pt1 | contig 19483 bp, 17 predicted proteins | sample IncBWC30MmetaG_FD_155454 | JGI IMG/M metagenome (GOLD analysis project Ga0210406, IMG submission 155454) | Forest soil microbial communities from Barre Woods Harvard Forest LTER site, Petersham, Massachusetts, United States - Inc-BW-C-30-M | ecosystem: Environmental > Terrestrial > Soil >... | reverse complement strand
GAGTCTTGCGCAAGCACCGGATCGCCGATTTACCTACGGCCCAAAACACCTGACGATGTTGTTGCTCGGATTTTCTTCAGGCCTTCCCTTTTTTCTGGTTGGCAATACGTTCGGCTACTGGCTGCGCGATGAACACACCTCCCTGACAGCGATCGGGTTTATTTCCTGGGTGGGCCTTGCCTATTCGCTGAAGTTTCTGTGGGCGCCCTTGATGGATCGCGTCGACTTGCCGTTGTTCAAACGGCTTGGACATCGGCGCGGATGGCTGATGTTCTCGCAGATCGTCGTCGGGCTGGCGCTTGCCGCCATGGGCGGAGTGGGCACGAAAGCCGGGCTCGGCCGGCTAGGCGCATTTGCGCTCGTCGTCGCCTTTGCTTCATCAACGCAGGACATTGTGGTCGATGCCTGGCGAATTGAATCGGCCAGCGACGGAGAAGAACAAGGCCTCCTCGCGTCTGCCTATCAGTTCAGCTACCGCCTGGCGCTCCTGACTACGGATTCTCTTATCCTCATCGTGGCAGCGGCCGTGGGCTGGCGCATGTCCTACGGTATCTACGGCGCATGTATGGCCGTTGGAATGATCGCGACCTGGTTTGCGAAGGAACCGGAGCGCGCGGATGCGGTGATGGATGAAAAAAAGCGCGAGGCGCCGCTTTGGACACCGCGCGGTTTCTTCGACGCTGTTGTGGGACCGTTCATCGCTTTCTTCCGTGCACATGGCTGGCTTGCGCTTGTCATGTTAGCGGCAATCAGCCTCTACCGGTTGCCGGACTTCATCATGGGTCCGATGTCGAATCCCTACTACCATGACCTCGGTCTTTCGAAGCAAACGGTCGGAGCGGTGCGCGGCTCAATCGGACTCATCGCTACGTTTGCAGGCATCGCCGCCGGCGGATTCTGCTCGCTGAGGCTTGGCTACATGCGCGCGCTCGTCATCGGGGGCATTGTGCAGGCAGCCGCGATTGCCGCGTATGCCACTCTCGCGTTCGCGGGCGCCAGCATTCCTCTCTTCGCACTCGTCATGGTAAGTGACAACTTCGGAATCAGCTTTGCAGGCGTTGCGCTTGTCGCGTACATGTCGAGTCTCACCAATCTGGGATACACCGCCACGCAGTATGCGCTTTTGAGTTCAACGTATGCCTGGCTGGGAAAGATCTTGAAGGGATTTTCCGGTGCTGCGGTCGAAAGCCTGAGCGCCACGCACGGGCTCACTCACGCCTACGGCATTTTCTTTATCGCTTGCGGACTGACCGGCGTGCCTGCTGTCCTTCTGTTCGCGGCATTGGGTTACTGGCAGAGGCGGAAACAACCGGCGCCAGCCGCTGCCTAGGAAAGTCTTCAGTTGTAACGTAAAGCCGCTATCCGGTCGACACGCGCGCGGTATCCCTCGTCTAAGGAGATGCTTAACGACGCGCGTAATCATCGCTTCGACGCGCCGCACATGGTGGTCTTTCCCGCGCTGGCGGTCTTGCTCTCAGTTTTAGCGTTTAATTTATTAGGTGATGCCTGGCGCGACTGGCTCGATCCCCGCACCCGCTCCCAAATGACTGCCCCCGAAAACAGCCGCTAACTTCGAGACTTGTGTAGGGCCCGTCCGCTGCGGCGGACGGGCCGCTTTCACTACTCTTACCCTTTATTCAACAAAACCGGCGTCCCGCGGCCCAATCCCAGCGTCTTCGACGCGCTTCCCTTGTTCACGCCAATCTCCAAATTCCCGCTCGATCCCACATACGCAATTGCCTCACCTGCACTTCCGTGTGCGAACGTCGGCACCAGCTTGCTCACCGCGTGGGTGCCCACCTGCAAATTGATCTGACCCTTTTCGATTGCGCCGGCCGGCAAATCTTCTCCCCGGAAATTCGTTATCAGGTTGCCAAAGGAATCCACTTTCATCACCACGCCCTTTAAAAGACCATCGGCCTCCTTCGGCCGCGGCAACGCAAATCGCTTGAAGTCCGTAATCTCTTCTCCCATGCTGCCCGGCTGCCAGTTCTTCGAAAGCCATCCCGCCACCGGCGCAAAAACGTCCCGCCCGTGAAACGTCTTGCTCACCGGGTGCAAAAAGTAGTGTTCCGCGGTCAGGTGCCGTACCAGGAAATTTTGCTCTTTCTCATACACGCCCGAGAGCACTCCATTATCCGGCGCAAGAAAATACTGATTCTGACCGCTCACAATCAGTGGCCGCCGCTCCGTTCCTACTCCGGGATCCACAACCACCACGTGAATCGTGCGGGGCGGAAAATAAGAATACGCGTTGGCAATCACGGTTGCGCCATCGAGCAGGTCGAACGGCGTCACTCCGTGCGTGATATCCACTATCTGCACGTCGGGATTGATTCTCAGGATGACGCCCTTCAGCACGCCCACCAGGTGGTCGTTCGTGCCGTAATCGGTCGTCAACGTAATGATCGGATTCGTCAAGTCTCTCTCCCTCTGGATTCTCAAAAGTGGCGCTGCTACTCGGGATGGAGAGGCACCCCGCTCCTTCGACGCTATCCGACGCCGCTCTGGGAATCAAGAAAACCCGAACCCCAAAGCCGCGCATTCGCCAATGCCACTCCGGCAACCGAGGGCTTCCCGGTACCAGATCGCTGCTGTCCTGTGGTTCCAATAGTTTGCTTCAAATCGCAAAATTTACCTCTCTGACTCCCCTGCTTGCGTTCCACACCAGCCCATCGTACGATTTGAAATTGGTGTGTCGCGTGGATTTTGCATTGAGCACTCGTGTGTCCTGCCGGGAGATTAACTGCAAAAATCCCGCGTTCCCGTAGGTCGGTCCAGGAGAATCTCCGGATGAAATCGGTCGTGGTAGTTGGCGCGCAGTGGGGTGATGAAGGCAAAGGCAAAGTAGTCGATTATCTAGCGGGCTCGTTCGATTACATCGCGCGCGTCGCTGGTGGCCACAACGCAGGCCACACCGTCATCATCGGCAAGGACCGCTACGTTCTCCAGCTCATCCCCTGTGGCATCCTCCGCCCGAAGCAGCACGTCATCATCGGTCCCGGCGTTGTCGTCGATCCCTCCGCCCTTGTCAACGAAATCGAAATGCTCGAAACGGCCGGCATCAGCGTCACAGGCCGCCTGCATGTCAGCAATCGTGCGCACCTTATTTTCCCGTATCACCGCGAACTCGACAAAGCCGCCGAATCCGCTCGTGGCGAAAATAAAATCGGGACCACTTCGCGCGGCATCGGTCCCGCCTACGAAGATAAAATGGCCCGCCGCGGCCTTCGCATGGTGGATCTACTCGATCCCGCTCTCTTCCGCGAAAAAGCCGTCCGCGTCGTCGCTGAGAAAAACCGCATCGCGCAGGGAGCCTACGGCGCAAACGTAGATTTCTCGCATGAGGTTGAAGAAACCCTCCGTCTCGGCGAAAAAATCAAAGCCTACATCTGCGACACCGCCGAACTCGCCAATCGCGCCCTGGACGAAGGCAAGTCCGTCCTCTTCGAAGGCGCCCAGGGCACCATGCTCGATATTGACCACGGCACCTATCCGTTCGTCACCTCTTCAAGCGCCACTTCTGGCGGCGCCACCACTGGCATGGGTGTTCCACCCACCAAGATCCGCCACGTCCTCGGCATTTCCAAGGCCTACACCACCCGGGTCGGCGGCGGCCCTTTTCCCACCGAAATGCCCGACCTCGAAGCCCAGGAAGTTCGTGAGCGCGGCAAGGAATTTGGCGCCGTCACCGGACGCCCGCGCCGCTGCGGTTGGCTCGACCTCGCCGAACTCCGCTACGCCAAAATGATCAACGGCATCGATTCGCTAGTCGTCACCAAGCTCGACGTCTTCGACACCCAACGCGAAATCCAAGTGGGAGTCGGCTACACGTATAAGGGCTCACCCATCCACGAAATGCCCGCTTCAGCCGAAGTCTACGAGCGCGTCACGCCGGTCTACAAAACGCTCCCCGGCTGGTGCGAATCCACCTACGGCCTCAAAGACGGCGCCAAGCTCCCCAAAGCGGCCGTGGACTATCTCCGCTTCGTCTCCGACTATCTCCAGGTCGAGATCGGCATGATCTCCACGGGCCCCGAGCGCGACGCCACCATAATTCAACCCGGCACCCTGCTCGCCCGCTGGCTCTAAACTTCAACTCTTGCCTTTGTAGGGCCCGACTTCCGAGGCGGGCCGCTCTTCCTTTTTTCTTTCCCAACCCACGACCGCGCTACAATGATCTTCCTTACAAGGACGCCTTGATGCTCCCATTCCAGGACGCACGCAAACTCGTAATCCAAAAAACCAAGCCGCATATCGCTTCTCACCCGCGCCAAGCCTCAAAAAAGAATCTTGCGGATGCCCTCGGGGACGCCCTCGCCCAAGAAGTTCGCTCCGACCGCGACTATCCTCCCTTTGACCGATCCACCCGCGACGGCTATGCGGGCCGAGCGTCCGATGCCGCCAAGGGCGCAACGCTCCGCTGCGTCGGCGAAATCAAGGCAGGTGACACTGTCACGCAGCCGCTTGCTCCCGGTACTTGCATCCAGATCATGACCGGCGCTGCCGTACCCCCTGGAGCCGACGCCGTGGTCATGATCGAATTCACAGACCGTGTCGGTGACAACGTCACCTTCCAGCGCGCCGCCAACTCTGGCCAGAACATCGTCAAAAAGGGAAGCGAAGCCCATTCCGGCGACCTTGCTCTCAGGCCGGGTCTCCGTCTCGGTTTTGCCGAACTCGCCCTCGCCGCGCAAGTCGGTGCCGCTGAACTGCTCTGTGCCCGCCGCCCGCGGGTCGCCATCCTTTCCACCGGTGACGAAGTCGTTCCCATCACCGAGCAACCCGGCCCCTTTCACATTCGAAACAGCAACAGCGTCTCTCTTACCGCGCAAGTCCGCCTCGCCGGCGGCGAACCTGTCCCCCTAGGCAACGCCCTCGATCGAATCGACGACCTCGGCGCCAAAATCGAACTCGGCCTCAAGGAAGACATCCTCGTCCTCTCCGGCGGCGTATCCATGGGTAAATATGACCTCGTCGAAACCGTCCTGAAATCCCTCGGCGCCGAATTTTATTTCGACGCCGTTGCCATCCGCCCTGGCAAGCCCGCCGTGTTCGGCCGCTGCCGCGACACCTTCGTATTCGGCCTTCCCGGGAATCCCGTCTCCACCATGGTCACTTTTCAACTCTTCGTCACCCCCGCGATCGATGTCCTCGGCGGCGCCCGCCCGCGCCCCCTTCCGCTTCTCGAAGCCAACCTCACGAAAACACTTCACGAAAAGCCCGGCCTCACCCACTTTCTTCCAGCCTATTTCGAATGGACTGGCATCTCTCCCGAAGTTTGTCCGCTCACCTGGCAAGGCTCCGGTGACATCGCCGCACTCACGCACGCCAACTGCTTCATCGTCGTGCCCGCTGACCGCCAGGACATTCCCGCCGGAGAGAAAGTTTCCGTTCTTCCGCGCCTCGACGTAATCTAATTTTAAGGGCGGGAGCAAAGCTCCCGTCCTTACGGTGGAAAACTCATCGCCCAACTTAAAATGCCAAAACTCTCTCACTACACCACCCGCGGCGAAGTCAGCATGGTCGACGTCTCCGCGAAAGCCGTCACCACCCGCACCGCCGTGGCCTATGCCTTCGTTCGCATGTCTCCGCGGGTCCTCCGCGCCGTCCGCCGCCTGAAAAATCCCAAGGGCAATCCTCTCGAAATCGCCCGCATCGCCGGCATCGCGGCTGCCAAACGCACAGCGGAGTGGATACCTCTTTGTCACCCCATCCCCCTCACCCACATTGATGTGACCCCCCGGCTGTGCAAAGATGGAGTGGAACTCCAGTCCCGGGCAACCGCCGCAGCGCAAACTGGCGTGGAGATGGAAGCGCTGGTCGCGGTTACCTGTGCCGCTCTCACGGTCTATGACATGTGCAAGGCACTCGACAAGGGAATTGAAATCGCGCACATTCACCTGCTTGAAAAGACAGGCGGAAAAAGCGGCGATTACCTGCGCCCCTCCGGGCGAAAACTGCGGGCAGGCCGCAAATGACCCCCACTTCCGGCAAAACCGTTAAACTCCTGCTTGCGGATGATAATCCGTTGATGCGCGATCTCGTCTCAAAGTCGCTCGAGCCCTTCTGTGAAGTGGTGATCGCCTCCGACGGAGCCGATGCATTACTGAAAGTAATCGACGATCCTCCCGACGTTATCCTTTGTGATTACAAAATGCCGGGCCTCGATGGCCGCCAGCTCTTCGAAAAACTTCGCGGGCGCGAAGCCACGCGCCACATCCCGTTCCTGTTCATGGCCAGCCGCACCGATATCGAAGAAAAACTCCGCCCGCTTGTGGACGGCGTCGAGGATTTCATCGCCAAGCCGTTTCTGGCCAAGGATCTTGTCCGCCTGACCAAGAAAATAGTCGATCGCCTGCATCTCGAAAAGCTTCAGAAGCGCGCTTCGCGGCCGGGCGTTATCCAGGGACGCCTCGAAGAGATGAGCATGATTGACCTGATGCAGTCGCTCGAGATGGGCCAGAAGTCCTGCCGCCTCCACGTGCAGAAAGCCGGTGAAGCAGGGGATCTCTATTTCGCTAGCGGCCAGTGCCGCGACGCAAAAATCGGCCCTCTCGTCGGCGACGATGCCGTTTACAAGGTTTTGTTGTGGACCGAAGGTGAGTTCGAAATCGACTTCAACGCCGCCAATGCCTCGTCCAATACCACCACCACGCGCAACACCACCGGCCTCCTGATGGAAGCCATGCGCCTTATGGACGAAGCCAGCCGCGACGCGGTTCCCTCGAATTGACCGCCCCTATGCGCGTTGCCGTCCTCACCATCAGCGATACCGTCGCCCGCGATGAGCGCGTCGACCTCTCCGGCCCCGCTGTCATCCAGCGCTGCCGTGAACTTGGTTGGGAGGTCACCTCTTCGCTGAAATGCTCCGACGACCCCGGCCAGGTGCGCTCTCATCTCCGCCAGCTTGCCGATTCTCGCCGCGTTGATCTCATTCTCACCACCGGCGGCACCGGCCTCGGCCCTCGGGACAACACCCCCGAAGCCACGCTCGACGTCGCCGAAAAAGTTATCCCAGGCCTCGCCGAAGAAATGCGCCGCAGGGGCGCCGAGCAGACTCCCACTGCCGTCTTGTCCCGCGGTGTCGCCGTCGCCCGCCACCTTTCCCTCATTCTCAATCTTCCCGGCAGCCCCAAAGGCGCCGTCGAATCTCTCGACACCCTTGCCCAACTTCTCCCCCACGCCATCCAGGTCCTCCACGGCGCCCGCCACGATTAAACTCCTGCGTCTTTTGTAGCGGCCGCCTTCTGAGGCGGACGCCTCTATTTGGAGTGCGGTGGGGAAGCCACCGCTTTTGCGCACGTTAGTCAGCCAGAGATTTTCACCGGCATAGCACAGGTTCAGTCAGGGCTTTGGGAATTCCTGAGGATTCAAGCTGGCTGGAGTGAAGATCGGACATCCTGCGGTAATTGAGCATTCGTGTTCCGCGCCAGTGTCATTTTGTAGTGCAACCGTAGGATTGTAAGCCCCACAAAAGTAATCTCGTGATCCGTGCGAAGAACGCCGTCTTCATCCGCATACACGTGAAAAATCTCATGCAGCGTCTTGAAATTTCGCACCCGCCAGTGCTCGGAGCCCGATTCCACGACACGATAAAATCCCGATCTTCCAAAAGCCGCCCCGGTGGATACCAATCCAAACGTCCCGTCCGCATACGCGCAGGGCCGCAAATACACGCTGCTGCTTCCATAGCAAGGAAACGTCACCTTCACGCAGGGATTCGCCTCTCCCGGCATTTGCGTCTCGGAATAAAGCCCCGCATAAATCACTTTCCCGGTGGCGCGGAATCTCCGAAGCCATCCCGTATAGGCAAGCCTCCCCGAACCCGGCTCGCGCAATTGCACGATTTCGCTGGTCATCCCTTTCGCTACTTCCAGAGACGATATCGGAAAATTCAATTGGTCCATCCGCCGACTGATGAATTCCACCAGGAGCCAGAGCACAAACTTCCCCGCGAAATACACCTCGCTCCACACTTCCAGCTTGTAGAGCGCCGTGTGCTCGTAAAAATGGCGGATTCGCGGGTCCACCCGCTCTGGGTCGAACGACGGCCCCCGCAGGTTCTCAAAGCTGGGGATCAGTCCGGCGTCCGGCGGCTGGCTAATCTCCAATTTCTCTTCTTCCGCGATTCGTTGGTAGACCCCGGTACCGATCACTCCCGGTTTTCCAAGCACGCAATCGAGCCACGGAGCTTCGCTCTTGCGAATCCTTCTTCCGGTAAGCCTGACCAGCCACTCGATGCTCACCTGTAGCAACAACCCCAAAACCGAATACACGGCCGCCCGCACGCCCGTCGGCTCTTCCTCAACGGATACCCGGCGCTTCTTCTCCGGTGCAGGACCTATTTGTGCCTGAGTACTCATCTTTGCCCAATTATGCCACCACACGCTCCGGGCTCTGTTCCAAATCCGCTCCAGTTTCTCTCCTGTTACTGTCATCCACCTCCGCAAACGCTTGTTGACCCTTTGCCGCACCTCCGTAACAATGTTTGCACCATGACCAGCAAACTTTCCGGCAAGAAACTCGCCGTCCTCGGCACGGGAAAGCTCGGCGGCATCCTCCTCCGCGCCTACTTGAAGCAAAAACTCTTCGCTCCGAAAAACGTTACCGCTACGGTCCGCCATGAAGAGAAAGCCGCCGCGCTCGCCAAGGAACTCGGCGTCTCCTCCTTCACCGATAATCGCAGAGCCGTCCGTGGCGCCAACATCGTCATTCTCGGCGTGAAGCCACAGGTCGTTGGCGACGTCCTGAAGGAAATCAAGTCTGAACTCGGCGAGGACACGCTGGTAATCTCCGTCGCCGCTTCGGTTCCCACCGCCTACATCGAACAGCGGCTCGGCGAAAAAGTTCCCGTCATTCGCGCCATGCCCAATACCTGCTCCATCGTCGGCACGGGCATGACCGGCATCTGCAAAGGCGCCCACGCGTCCGCCGAACACCTCGAAATCGCCAAGGCCCTCTTCGATGCTGTTGGCCGCACCGTCGTCGTCGACGAAAAAAACATGGACGCGGTCACCGGCCTTTCCGCGAGCGGCCCGGCCTTCGCCTACATCATCCTCGAATCGCTTGCCGAAGCCGGCGTTAAAGTCGGCCTGCCCCGCGACATCGCCACGCTTCTCGCGGCGCAGACCATGAAAGGTTCCGCCAGCGTCGTCCTCGAAACCGGCGATCACCCCGCCTTGCTCAAGGACTCCGTCACCACTCCCGCGGGCTGTACCATCGACGGCATTATGGAACTCGAGGAAGGGAAGCTTCGGGTCACCCTCATCAAGGCCGTAGTGAAAGCTACGCAACGCGCCGGGGAACTTCTCTTCGAAAAGTAGTCCTTTCGTTGTACGGTACCTCTAAGGCCGCTCACCCGCGGCCCTTCGGACATTGCGCACAGTTTGGGAGGTATCCGCGAATGCTTTCGTTCGCCAGGAGTGTTTTCCCGCTTTTCCTGTTGTGTATCTGCTTGCCCAGTCTCGTCGTGGCTCAGACAGCCAAAGAGTCCCCAGTGACAAAGGCCCCCAGAAATGCCGGCTGGGCAACCTCCGAAAAAGCTGTCACCAAGCTTGAGCAGGAATGGTTCAAGATCCAGCTCGCCCACGATTGGGATAAACTGCGCCAGCTCCTCGGTGACGATTTTCAGCTGATTGAATCTGACGGCCGCCTCGGCGACCGCGACTCCATGATCGCCGGCTACAAGGAGGAAGCTCCGTCGATCGCCACCATCAGCATGACGCTTCTCGTCTCCCACGCTGTCAGCAATGACACCGTGGTGGCCACCGGACTCGACGACATCAGCCTCCGCCAACGCGATGGCTCCATCTCTCACCGCTACGAACGCTTCACCGACGTCTGGATCCTCCGCAACAACCAGTGGGTCTGCGTCGCCGAGCAAATCACTTTGGCGCACCCCTGAGTGCATACGTGATATAAGCTTTTGACGTGGTCTGAGTGTCAGGAGTTTGGTGGCCTCCCTTGCACGCCTGGAGAATCCCGATGAGACTCCTCGCGCCCGTATTTGCGTTGCTTTCGGTTGTTTGTTGCTCATTCGCCCAGTCGAAATCCCCAGTCCTGATGCCGGGGTTGGGCCAGCATCACCACATCATCTCCACAAAGAGCCCTGAAGCGCAGCGTTTCTTCGATCAGGGGCTCACACTGGTCTTCGCTTTCAACCTCGAGGAAGCCGCTCGTTCGTTCCGGCGAGCATCAGAGCTGGACCCGCAGTCAGCGATGGCGTTTTGGGGTATCGCGCTGGCATTGGGTCCCTGTATCAATCTGGATGTCGATCCTCCTCACGAAAGGGCGGCATACGAAGCCGTGCAGAAGGCGTTGTCTCTCGCGCCGGGCGCAACGGAAAGCGAGCGCGCCTACATTCAGTCTTTGGGTAAGCGTTACTCGCCCGATCCAAAGGTCGATTTGAGGAAGCTCGACGCGGAATACGCCAATGCGATGCGAGAACTGTCCAAACATTACCCGGACGATCTTGATGCGGCCACACTCTATGCTGAGAGCCTGATGGATCTCCACCCTTGGAAGCTTTGGAGCCTCGATGGTCGTCCGACCGAAGGCACCGAAGAAATTGTTGCCTTGCTGGAGTCAGTTTTGCGGCGCGATCCATACCACCTTGGTGCGAATCACTATTACATCCATGCCACAGAAGCGTCTCCCCACCCCGAGTGGGCCTTAACCAGCGCCAGACGTTTGGAAACTCTCGCACCGGCCGCCGGTCATCTTTTGCACATGCCCGCGCACACCTACATGCGGGTGGGAGACTACTCGGCTGCCGCCCATAGCAATGCAGTTGGGGCCGACGTTGACCGCGCATATCTGCGAGAGAGCGCCACAACAGGCAGCATGTACGACATGATGTATTACTGCCACAATCTTCACTTCCTCGCAGCCAGCTATAGCATGGGGGGCGATTTCACGCGCGCGAAGCAGGCTGCTGATGAGCTGGTTGCTCATGTCGGCCCCGTGCTCCACGACATGCCTATGGCCGAAGTTTACGTGCCTACTCCAATGTTCGTACTAATTCGCTTCCATCGTTGGGATGAAGTCCTGAAGCTGCCGCCACCGAACCCCAGTCTGGCTACGACGACCGCTTTCTGGCATTTTGCCCGCGGAGCCGCGTTTGCCGCAAAGGGCCAGATTGCGATGGCAGAAGCTGAACGCGGGATTTTAGAGACCGCGCGCAAAGAAACACCTGCCGATCTGGAGTTCAGCTTCTTTTCCAACAAGGCCCAAACCTTTCTGGAGCTCGCGGAAAATATCTTTGATGCTCGCATTGCCGCTGCAAAGGGTGACCATGAGCGGGCAATCAAGTATTGGGGGAAGGCGGTAGAAATCGAGGATAGACTTAATTACGGCGAGCCACCTGAATGGTTTTATCCCGTCCGGGAGTCCCTTGGCAGCGCCTTGTTGCTGAACGGCCAAGCGGATCAGGCAGAAGCCGTGTTTCGTGCCGACCTCGAACAGTACCGTCGAAATCCCCGGTCGCTCTTTGGCCTTCTCAGAGCTTTGGAAGCCCAGAAGAAAAATGCCAACGTGGAAGAAGTTCAAAGAGAATTCGTGGCGGCTTGGAAAAACGCAGACGTGCTACTTGAACTCGGAGACCTGTAAGCTATCGTTCCTGAACGCACTTGGGTTGCCGGCTCCCATCTGTGCTAGCATTTGCCCCAGGCCAACCAATGCCAGCCGCCTACATCCCGCTCCTCCTCTTTTCCCTGCTGGTACTATCTTTTCCCGTCGTCACTCTTATCGTCTTTAAATACATTCGCCCCGGCTCCCGCGGCGGCCCCGCCAAATTTCAGCCCTACGAATGCGGCATCCTTCCGGAAACCAGCGCTCGCGGCCGTTACTCCGTGCGCTTCTACATCATCGGCATGCTCTTCGTGGTCTTCGACGTGGAAACCATATTTCTTTTTCCCTGGGCCATCCTGTTCCGCACGTGGCTCGCCCGTCATCTTGCCGCGTTCGCGCTATCCTCCATGTTCGTTTTTCTCGGTATCCTCCTCATCGGATACGTCTGGCTTTACAAAAAGGGCGCGCTCGATCTGGCTTGATTGTTTCTGCCTGCTCAGATTTCCACTCGAAACTTTGCTTATTTTCCATTTCTGCGGCTGCGCATTGACGCCACTCTAGGCGTGTGTTAGAAAACCCTCTGAGCGAGCCCAATTGCCAGGCAATCCAAGTGCAGCCCAAGGTCCCAGGGTCCATGGCAGACGAGTCCAAGGCACCCAAATCGCCCGAAAGTTCACAGCCGGATGTGTCTGGCTCTTCCTCGGCGCCATCCGTCGCGGGTCCTTCTCCGCCTTCTCCCGCACGACCTGCTGCTCCTTCTTCGCTGCAGGTTCCGCTCGACAACGAACTTTCCCGCCGCTATCGCGAACGCTTTGGCGCTGCGATTCTTGATGCGCTCGAAGATCGCAAGCAGTCCATCCTCATCCTCGATGCCGCGCAACTCCTCGAAATCGCTCGCTATTCTCGCGATGAAGAAAAATTCGATCTGCTCGAGGATTACACCGCCGTGGATTGGCCGCGCCGCGAAAAGCGTTTCGACCTCGTTGCACAACTTTATTCCTTCGCCCACAACACCCGCCTTCGCCTGAAAATCCCTCTCCGCGCCGATGAGCAGCCCGCCACGCTTGTCCCCATCTGGCCTGCCGCCAACTGGCTCGAACGCGAAATCTTCGATCTCTTTGGCATCGCCTTCTGCGGCCATCCGAATCTCAAACGCATCCTGCTTCCCGATGAGTGGCAGGGACATCCCCTCCGCAAGGATTACGACATTCTTCAGCAGGACACCGCCTGGGTCCGGGAAAATCTCAGCATTGAGAGCGGCCAGTAGGGTGTGAAAACTTTGGCTGATACCGTACACGAAAACGCCGGGCAAAAAACCGGCACCCTCTTCGGCGCCGACGAACTCGTCATCAACATGGGGCCGCAGCATCCCTCCACCCATGGCGTCCTGCGCGTAAAGCTCAAGCTCGACGGCGAGCGTGTCGTCGGCTCCGAATGTGTCATCGGGTATCTGCACCGCGGCGTCGAAAAAATCGCCGAGAATCGCACCTACCAGCAGTTCGCTCCGTATGTCGACCGCATGGACTACGTTTCCGCCGTCAGCAACGGTCTCGGCTATTGCGAAGCCGTGGAAAAACTTCTCGTCGTCGAAGCTCCTCTCCGCGCCCGTGTTATCCGCACCATTCTTACCGAACTCCAGCGCATCGCCAGCCACCTGCTATGGCTGGGCACCCACGCCCTCGATATCGGCGCTCTCACGCCGCTCTTCTATTGCATGCGCGAGCGCGAAGAAATCCTTAAAATTTTTGAAAAGTACTGCGGCGCTCGCCTCACTACTCACGCCTTCCGCATCGGGGGTCTTCAGTACGAGGCTTACGACACCCTGGAGAAAGATGTCGAACGCTTCTGCAAGAGTTTTGAACACCGCATCCAGCAATACTCCGACCTGCTCACCGGCAACAGCATCTGGATCGGCCGCACTCGCAACGTCGGCCTCCTCAATTCCACCGATTGCGTCGCTCTTGGCGCCAGCGGCCCGGTGCTTCGCGCCAGCGGCGTGAAATGGGACCTCCGCAAGGCCATGCCTTACGCCGCCTATGACCAGTACAAATTCGAAATTCCCGTCGGCACCCGCGGCGATACCTACGATCGCTACATGGTTCGTATTGAGGAAATGCGCCAGTCACGCCTCATTTGCCTCCAGGCCATCGAAAATATTCCCGCAGGTCCCATCATGGCCCGGGTCGGCAAAGTCCTGAAGCCGCCCGTCGGCGAGGTCTACCACGCCATTGAAGCCCCCAAAGGCATCCTCGGCTACTACATCGTCAGTGACGGCTCCATCCAGCCCTATCGCATCCGCATCCGGCCGCCGTCATTCATCAATCTCCAGGCTCTCGATAAAATGATTCGCGGCCACCTGGTCACTGATGTCGTTGCCATCATCGGCACGCTCGATATCGTTCTCGGCGAGGTGGATCGCTAGCGATGAGCCCCATGCTCCATTCCATTCTCGCTTTTGTCCAGACCTGGTGGGCCGAACTACTGTGTGCCGTGTTGATTGTGCTAGTCGTTCCCCTCATCGTCGGCTACATCGTGCTGGTTGAACGCAAAGTCATGGCCGACATGCAGGCGCGCCTTGGTCCCATGCGCGTCGGCCCGCACGGCCTGCTGCAACCAATCGCCGACGCACTGAAACTTCTTAGCAAGGAAGACCTCATCCCCGATAACGCCGACCAATTCATCTTCTGGCTCGCCCCGGTTCTTTCCATGACCGCCGCGCTCACTTCCATGGGCGCCGTCGCCTTCGGCCCGTGGTTCCAGGTCGCGCGCGACATCAACATCGGCCTTCTCTTCGTCGTAGGCGTCAGCGCCCTCAGCCCGTTCGGAATCGTCCTCGGCGGCTGGGCTTCCAACAATCACTACTCCATCATTGGCGCACTTCGCAGCACCGCTCAGCTCATCAGTTATGAAACCACCGCCGGGTTTGCCCTCGTCAGCGGCTTCCTCCTCGCCGGTACGCTGAACGTTCGCACGATCGTGGAAACCCAGCGCAACGACCACGCCTGGTACCTCTTCCTCGCCCCCGTCGGCTTCTTCACATACCTCATCGCCTCCATCGCCGAAACCAATCGCGCCCCCTTCGACCTTCCCGAAGCCGAATCCGAGCTCGTCGCTGGTTACATGACCGAATACAGCGGCTTCCGCTGGTCCCTTTATTTCCTCGCGGAATACGCGAACATGATCGTCGTCGCCTCCGTCGGCACCACGCTCTTTCTAGGCGGGTGGCTGCGGCCGTTTCCCAATGTCCACTGGCTCCGCTGGCTGGATGCCGGCCCCACATTGCTTCTAGCCGCAGTCGGGGCGTATTGCGTCTACAGGGCAGGGAAGCAGCCCGCCAGAGCGCAATCGCTCTTCATGTGGGCGGTCGCGCTCGCCTGCTTCGTCGTTGCTACGATTTTCGCGCTTGCATCGCCGTTCAATCATCTGCCGCTTCAAAAAATGCACGATGGCCTTTATGGCGCCTTCTGGTTTCTCTTCAAGGTTTCCGCCTATATTTATCTTTTCATGTGGTTGCGCTTCACGCTCCCACGCTTTCGCTTCGATCAGCTCATGCGCCTCGGCTGGCACATTCTGATCCCGCTGGCAATTATCAACGTGGTCGGCGTTGCCGTCGCCCTGGCGCTGACTTCCGAATTTGGCTGGAACCGCTGGCTGGCCATGGCCATCACTACTCTGGTCACTCTTGGGGCGGCACTGTTTCTGGTTCGCTGGAACGACAAATATTCCGCCGCCGCTTCCGCCGCGCTCCTGGCGGACTCCTCCATCGTGGAGGAAACCCATGCTGGATAGCGTCATCTTTTACTTCTTTGCCGGCATCGCGGTCGTCAGCGCAGCTCTCATGGTCACGCGCCGCAACGCCATCCACAGCGCCGTTTTTCTCATCACCACCTTGCTCGCCACCGCTGGAATCTTTCTGCAGCTCCGTGCCGAATTTCTCTTCATCGCGCAGATCATTCTTTATGTTGGCGGCATCATGGTGCTGTTCATCTTCGTAATCATGCTCGTTCGTCTGGACATTCCTCTGCCGCAGATCCGTTCCGGTTTACAAAAGTGGATTGCCCTGTTCGTCGCACTCGCGGTCGGTGTGGAGGCCGGGGTCGTCATATTCCTCGCTCGCAAAGCTCCAGGCCAGGGTCTCCTCATTCCGAACCCCGCTCCTGCCGATAAGCTCCATCCCAACACGGAAGAACTGGCAAAAGGTTTATTCGATTCTTATCTTCTCCCCTTTGAAATCGCCAGCGTCCTGCTGCTCGTCGCCATGGTGGGAGCCGTGGTCATGGCCAAGAAAAGGACCGACGCCCCATGATGCCCATCGGCCATTACCTGTTCTTGAGCCTCGCGCTCTTTCTAATCGGTGCCATCGGCGTCATCACGCGCCGCAACGTCATCATCGTCCTCATGTCCATCGAGCTGATCTTAAACGCCGTAAACATCAACCTCGTCGCCTTCTCGCGCTACTTCGGCGACGTTGCCGGACAAGTGTTCGCCCTCTTCATCATCGCCGACGCAGCGGCGGAAGCCGCCGTCGGCCTGGGCATCATCATCGCCTTCTTCCGCAACCGCGAAACCGTCCTCGCCGACGAAATGGATCTCCTCAAATGGTAACCCTCGCTCCATCGCGTTTCGTCCTCGAGGCTCGCCGATGAACTCCCCCGGCTACTTCCTCTCCCACCTCTGGCTCATCCCGCTCTTCCCGCTTGCGAGCGCCGCCATCATGTTTTTCTTCGGCCGCCGCCTGCAAAAAGACGCCGTGAATCTCCTCTGCGTCGGCAGCGTGTTTCTTTCTTTCCTTTACGCCCTCGGTGCCGTTCTCAACCTTTTCGCACTCCCCGCGCCCCAGCGCATCTATCAGCAGATTCTCTTTCAGTGGGTCACGCCCGGCACCATGCGCACGTCCACCGGCCTCGTCAACTTTGTCGCCGACTGGGGCTATCTCCTCGACCCGCTCTCCTGCGTGATGATAATCGTCGTCACCTTCGTGGGCTTCCTGATCCACGTCTATTCCATCGGCTACATGGGCCACGAGGGCGGCTATTACCGCTTCTTCGGTTATCTCAACCTCTTTATGTTTTCCATGCTCACGCTCGTTCTTGCTAACAATCTCTTGCTTCTCCTCGTTGGCTGGGAAGGTGTGGGCCTCTGCAGCTACTTGCTCATCGGTTTTTATTTCCTGAAAAAGTCCGCCGCCGACGCCGGCAAAAAAGCCTTCATCGTCAATTGCATCGGTGACACGGGCTTCCTCCTCGGCCTACTGCTTGTGGCTGCAACTTTCGGCACCGTCCGGTTCACATCGCAGGGACTCGGTGATCCCACTGTTTTCCCAGGAATTCTGCAATCGCTCGCCACCCTGGTTGGGCAGCCACAATTCGCCTACGGCGCGTCCGTTTACACCGCAATCGCTCTGCTTCTTTTCATCGGCGCCGCTGGAAAATCCGCGCAAATCCCGCTCTACGTCTGGCTCCCCGACGCCATGGAAGGCCCCACGCCCGTCAGCGCGCTCATTCACGCCGCCACCATGGTCACGGCGGGCGTTTACATGGTCGCGCGCATGAGCGCCATCTATCAGCTCGCCCCCGTAGCCATGGATGTCGTCGCCATCATAGGCGCCACCACCGCCATCTTCGCCGCCACTATGGCCATCGTCCAAACCGACATCAAGAAGGTCCTCGCCTACTCCACCATCAGCCAGCTCGGCTATATGTTTCTCGCTCTCGGTGTGGGCGCATTCGCCGCAGGCATCTTCCACTTGATGACGCACGCTTTTTTCAAAGCGCTTCTCTTCCTCGGCGCGGGCAGCGTCATTCACTCCCTCTCCGGCCAACAGGACATTGGCAAAATGGGAGGCCTCTGGAACTCCATCCCATCAACTTCGCGGCCCTTCCTGATTGCCACGCTCGCGATCGCCGGTATCCCTCCACTCTCCGGCTTTTTCAGCAAAGACGAAATTCTCGGCCACGCCTTCAATCGCCACTTGATGGTGGACCGCTACCTGGCCCTCTGGGCCGTCGGTCTCATCACCGCTGGCCTTACCTCGTTCTACATGTTCCGCCTGCTCTTCGAAACTTTCTTCGGCCTCTCCCGCATTCCCGCCGATGCGGAGCGTCACATCCACGAATCGCCGAAGACCATGACCGTCCCGCTCATGATCCTCGCCTTCTTCTCCATTGTTTCCGGTTGGCTGGCGCTCCCGGCCCTGTGGGGCGAGCAGAGCCCCTTCGAGCGCTTCCTCGAACCCTCCCTCCGTGGCGTCGAAGCCGACACAGGCCCCGTGAAATTTGCTCAGCATACAATTCTTACTGAGTACGCGCTGATGGCTGCTTCAGTCGCCACCGCGTTGCTTGGCCTTTGGTTCGCGCGCAATCTATATCTCGAAGATCCCAAACTCCACACGAAACTTGCTGCCTCCTGGCCTCGCTTCCACAATCTCCTCGTCCACAAATACTATGTCGACGAAATTTACGACGCTCTCTTCGTCAATCGCATCAAGGACCTCAGTACCGCGCTCGGCTTCTTCGATTCGAAAGTCATCGACAGTCTCGGCGTGGACGGCGCCGGCTGGCTCGCGCGCGTGCTTTCCCGGATTTCCATGTGGTGGGACAGATGGGTGGTCGACGCGCTTATCAACACGCTCGGCTGGTTCCCTAAATTTCTCAGCATGCCCGTGCGAATGTTCCAGACTGGCGTCTTCTCCACCTACGCGGTCTTCATCCTCATCGGCCTGGCAATTTTGCTCGGGCTTTACGGCCACCACGTGCGGACGTTCGTGCGCACCTTGCATTGAAAGGCGATTCGCATGGAGCATTCCTCAAGTCATCTCCTCAGCGTGATCCTCTTCACGCCGCTGGTGGGCACGCTGCTCCTGCTATTCATTCCGCGTGAATCCCAGCTACTTCACCGCCTGGTCGGCAATCTCTTCGGCGTTCTCGGCTTCCTCGTCTCGCTTCCTCTCATGCTCCATTTTCCGGTTGGCAGCGGAGGCTATGAATTCAAGGAATCAGCCGACTGGATTCCTTCCATCGGCGCAAGATACTCCCTCGGCGCGGACGGTATCAGCGTGCTTCTGGTCATGCTCACCACGCTGCTGGGCATGATCGCCATCACCTCCTCCTGGAGCGCCATCCAGCAGCGCACCAAGGAGTATTACATCCTGCTCCTTCTGCTCCAGACCGGCATGCTTGGCGTCTTCCTTTCCCTCGACTTCTTCCTCTTCTACGTCTTCTGGGAAGTCATGCTCGTTCCCATGTATTTCCTTATAGGCGTCTGGGGCAGCGAGCGCCGCCTTTATGCGGCCATTAAATTTTTTCTGTACACCCTCGCCGGCTCCGTCATCATGCTGCTCGCCATCCTCGCGCTCTATTTCAACTACGCGAAAACTCTGCCGCAAGGCGCCATCGGCACGTTCGATATCCCCACGCTGCTCGCCGCCGCGCAAAACTTTCCCGATTCTCTGAAAACGCCAATCTTTCCCGACCCTCTGAAAATTTGGCTCTTCTGGGGATTTTTCTTCGCCTTCGCGATCAAAGTTCCCATGTTTCCGTTCCACACCTGGCTGCCCGACGCCCACACGGAAGCTCCCACGGCGGGCTCCGTCATCCTGGCCGGCGTCCTGCTGAAAATGGGCACGTACGGCTTCCTGCGCTTCTCGCTCCCCCTTCTACCGGCTGACGCCGCGCTGCGTGCAAAGATTGTCCACATCCTGATCGCGCTCTCGCTCATCAGTATCATCTACGGTGCCGCCGTCTGCTTGATGCAGAAAGACATGAAGCGCCTCATCGCTTACTCGTCCGTCAGCCATCTGGGCTTCTGCACCCTCGGCATCTTCGCGCTTACGCCGCAGGGCCTCTCCGGCAGCGTCCTCCAGCAGATCAATCACGGGATTTCCACCGGCGCGCTCTTCCTCATCGTCGGTGTT